>Ga0228634_1002012_pt1 | contig 10705 bp, 6 predicted proteins | sample 42DmetaG_FD_190063 | JGI IMG/M metagenome (GOLD analysis project Ga0228634, IMG submission 190063) | Seawater microbial communities from Monterey Bay, California, United States - 42D | ecosystem: Environmental > Aquatic > Marine > Coastal | place: USA: California | collected 2016-09-27
TGGGACAACAACGCAAATCGCGACGTCGTCGACGTGTAAGGATGTAGGCTGGCGCGTATCCTTGCAACCAGAACCAAGTGGCAATTAGACACTCCAAACAGCTGTTTTTCGTAAATGCATCCGATCGCATTTACTATTGAAATAGGTGGATCGAATATATGAAACTTTGTCGACTGTATATGTGCAAAAGCGAGCATTCGCTAAGGTCAAGAAGCAAGCACATTTTCACTGATTTCGCGCCAACAACCCGGTACGTGTGGTCACACGTACACACGCTTCGCGCTTCACCAACCGCCAACACAAACGACAACCGCGCCAAACGATGCAGAGTCCCTGCCAAACCATTCTATGCACGACGCCTACGATTGCACTGGCGTCACCTTCCAGACTCTTGTCGAGCAATAAGAGTCCAAGCTTGCGTTCGAACGCCTGCAGCGCTCGTGGGTCGCCGCGCGTCGGTTGCGCGCGAAACGCGCCCACGCGTTCGCTGTCAAACAACAACTCCAAGCAGTCGTCGCTCACGGCATCTCCATTGAAAGCCGCGTACCTTGCGTACAAACCGCCAACAAAGCTCGCAGTCGACGTCGATTTCGACAACATGCCGAGTCCGGATGCGTTGCCGACTCCCTTTGAGATGATACGCGACTACACGACCGCGTCCGCCGACCGGCCAAACGTCATGTCCGCTCCTTACGAAGATCCACCCATCGACGATGTGATAAAGTTCTTTGCAGTCACGGAATCACAAACTCCGAGTGCTGCGATGATAGACGACCTCAACCGTGTCGGAGAGCTGGCCAAGGCGCAACGCGACCCATTGTTGCTGCAAACGTCCGTGGCATACAAGTGTCTTCAGCTTGCAAATGCAGACGTGTGTGCGCTGGACGACGCGTGCATGGCGCAGGAGCGACACAAGATCTTGAAAACCATCGATGCCAACCAAGTCATGTCCACCTACAAGACTGACAAATTCCACGTCCTTGGCATGAGAGAAATTATAAGCGACGACGAAGACAATGTGGCCATGCAAACTTTTTTGGATGATCAAAGAAGATTCGCTAGGGAACAGTGGCAACATCTCAGAAACCGCGCTTACGACAACTGCGCTGACGAGTGGCGCGTCTACCACGAGCAACTTGTCGCAAGTGAAGCAAACTGCCATGCTCTAGAGTCGCGCTTAGACCAATTCAGGACTGATGCCGACTACGACTCGCATGACGAATCTGTACGCATGGCACAGCTGAACGACGTGCTGTGCCATGCGTCGATCGAAAAAGCCGATATGAACGATAAGATAGAGTCGATTGTGGATAGACAGCTCAAATCTGATGGTGTCAACGTCAGTATGAATGGCTTTATCGACGAACACATCAAGTCGTTGAACGACGAGTGCTTGAGAAGGTTTGGCCAGAGCGTCGACACGGATATCTACCACAAGGTCAGCTACGAGTACGACACGGATACAGCGCTATGCGAACTGAATACGGGTGGGGATCTGTCTCGATTGCGCCTGATCTTCACCGATGCCGTAGATGATCTAAGGGATGATATTTACGGCTCATCCAACCACGACGACTGTGACGACTATTCCAATGCAGGCTCAGTGGCAACGGATCAAGATGAAGTCGCTGTTGACACAAACAGCTCGGCTTACACCACGAGCGACACATGGAAAGTTGCACCAACCGTGCAAACCGACTATCATGTGGTACACGCTGAACCGCAAGCGCATTTTGTCGTCAACTCGAACAACCAAGAGATTGAAGTCCTTGACCATGCTGCTGTGGATATCGGAACAAATCATCCAAACCAGCCGGTGGTCAATCCGGCTGGACTCTTTACAGACAGCCCTTTCTTTGTAGACATGCTATGCTCGAGATTTGATGGCACGACAACAACCATTATGACACACCCCGTTCCCGTATACACGGATACGGCAAGAAATGTAGTGCGCATTGATATGCGAAGCACTCTGCGATTCCCGCAGTGTGTCAAGGCACGTATCGACGCAAAACACCTTCCGTCTTGCACTCTGGTTGCAACGCTTCGAACAGACCAAGAGCGTGGGTTGCACCGTCTGACATTCAAGAACGGAGAATTGGAAACTACCAAAGACAACCTGGATCGATTGGACACCGTCATCGCAGACGCCATCGAACTCTGGGACGCGTATGCAAAACAAACATACCGCGACATCCTCTTCAATGTCAAAGTACAAGCTGGTCGACCAACACCAGATAAAGAGAAGAGTGTCGGAAACATCAAAAACAACAACGGGTGGGACGATTGGAAACCACGTAACGTTGCTGATGCCGATTACACACCGTTCAAAGCACACATCTTTGACGATGGTCGAAACAACCCTACCGATCATACCAGACACCCATTCGACCACTCGTGGATTTCCATGGAAATCGTTCAGCTCATCCAGCTGTTCTGGAAGTACACCCGCCAAAAATCCAGGTGGGAGATATGGAAGGTGTTGCCCTATTGCTCCAGGTCGCGCACTGGCTGGCCGCTTGGACAGGACTTGACATTCCATCTCACCAACCATTACGCAAAAATCATGACGGTCGGAGCCAAGCTTTCCAGAACATTCATAAGCCAACGGGAACTCGTATCCGAATGCCACGGTGTGGTTAACGACGTCCAACAGATTTGGCAAGGAATCGACATTAACAACCTTCTAAACAAGGCACTTACCATCGCGCAAACCCGTCATGGCAGCGTTCGAATCCCAACCAATATGAATGTGGTGACGTTGCGTTACTTGACCGAGAGCGTGCTGTTCCAGTTTATGATGTTACCATCCGGCGAGATTACAAGCGTCAATAGATCCAATCCTCCTTTGCTCAAAGACATTGCTTCCTCAAAGCAGCTTCTTTCGGACTGGTACTTTGGTCCGGTGCTCATGGAATTGGAACAGTCACTCGATGCTGACCTAGACGAAAGCCCGCTCATGTGGAACACAAATGCAACCAGACGCCTGATGAGACGCATTCCGTCTGAACTACAGGCGATGTTTGTCAAGTTGAACACGGTCGAGACATATCTCATCCGCATATGCTCCCTCTTCCGTAGTTTGATAGACCCTACCAAAGACGTCAGGGAGTTTGCCATCTTCCAGTGCTTGATTACGTCGACGCTTTTCCAGACAAGAATCGCAAGGCTCGGATGGGACCGAGAGTTTTTTGCAATCAACACTGTGTTCAACGCGTTCTCAGGGTTACTTGCAACCGAACTCTTCAAGGTCAGTAACAAAGACAAAGTGGATACGCTCTTGCAAAAGATACTCAAAGACCCCGGAATAACAGGAGCGAGCCGATATCAAGGCCACTGGACTTTTACTAATCTACCGTATACTTACGTCGGGGGGAACGATGATACGAATAAGAAACTGCTTGAAAAAGTTGTCTACGAAAAGAACAAGTTGCTCGAACACATCTGGCCACTTAAAGGGTTGTTGATTCCGCAACTTCCAAATGGACACACTGTGCGAACTCCTACCGAAGACGATCATGTGTATTTTTCCATCGACTTCTCCTTTGCAAACGTGCTAGTGAACTGGGCTATGCAATGGGAAGTCGATGACTCCCAGCCGCTTCCAGTTCCAGTTGAGATGCCTATGTCACAGCCGCAACTTTATGAAGTTTCAACGGCCAATTACAACGTCCTTCCGACCGTGTCCACCGATCTGTTCAGAGAAGTGCGCCCATACATACCAGACCGTCACATTGAAGCCAGAATGGTCGAATTGGCTCACCGCATATGCTCTCTGATCGATCCATCAATGACATCTCGATCAGCTTCAGATAACAACGTCGCCACAGCTGAACGATTTCCATTCGCTTCAAACACGGTCTATCCCCTCGAAGCCGCTGCTATGGCGCTGCAATGGCCAGAGACTCGACATACGCAATGGGCAACGACGAAAAACAGCGTTTTGAAACGCTCGGGCTCTAGCAGGCTGCTCTCTATCTCTTCTACCCGCAATGGGCTGATGCCACTGATGGATAAATTCAACTTCATACGGCGCGCTGTCACCAAATGGGCGTATGGTCGACCGAATCCCAAGCTGCCCGCACCGCCTTCAAGCGAACCAAATTACCCATTTGTCTGGTATGGGTGACACCGCCGTTCATCAAGTGATTGGGTTGGCTGCAGGGGAGGGTGAGATAGGATGGATCGTGCGTCGGTGTGGGAGTTTGTGTCGGGCTTGCAGGGTGGTGGCCAAACGGAGGGTGGATAAAGCACTCGTGTGTGTGCTAGAATGACAACAGCTCCGTTGCAATGTACAAGCGACGCACGAGACGGTTGCGCGTGTGTTGGTTGTGTACGTGTCTCTGCGTGCCTATGTCCGTGCATCCGCGCATCCGTGTGTGTGAGAATGTTGTAAAATGTTCTATATGCAGTACAAAACCCCGTCGAACGCAACGTATATATCATCTACGACTGTTTCGTTGAACTCGTTTACAGTGGCCGTGTGACAATGCCTGATCCGGTTGTAGTCATCACCCCACAGTGTTACCAAATCCCTGCGTGGAAGACACACTTTGACATGGTCTTTGGCATCGTACGCGGTCGAATAACGTGACACAAAGTTACTGGGCATCTTCGAAACAGCGCCATCCCTGTACAAGGAAACCAGGTCGCCCGGTGCGATCCACAAGGGAATTTTCGTGCTGTTTAGAGCATTCATTTGATCTGAGACGCTGTGCGAACAAACGCACGATGCAAGACGTGTATCAAAAAAGGGTGTGTCTAAATTCCAACCCTCGTGAACTGTCCAGGCTTGCATTTCGGATTCGCTTATGACGCCCATGTCAGTGAATGTAAGTCGACAGGAAGGACTGTGTTTATCGTTTTGGTAGATGACAGTTTGTCGCACAAGTAGAATCAGCAAAAGAACACACATTGCTGTGCAGATGTAAAAGCCCACTTCAAAGACCAACACGGATCTTGAACCGCAACGCACCCAACCACGCATTTGATTACTGTCTTCAGTGCCTTTGGTGGCATTTTGTTGAACGACGCGGTCTTGGCTAACTGTGTGTTTGGCAATGGCATCCTTTTGAAACGAAGGTAGCAATTTTTTGCGTTCTTCGTAACGGGAACTCGCTCTCATATCATAGTATTGTGGGCCGTTTTGCATCCTTCTTACCTGTCTGTGAACATAATCTCTCTGTTTTATACGTACAACTGGTTATGTTGACTGATTGATTGCTTTCAAGTTTTGTTTGGTTTGAAGAGGAGCACGGCGTCACTTATCTCTGTCTTCTTGTGGATCAAATGAGAAGCGTCGTGCCTTCAAAATGCGACAGCTTTGTTTGACACACTCGCGTATTCGCGTCGACCCCTTGCAATAAAGGCATGAAAACGACCTCGCTGTGCTTTGAACAAAAGCCCTTGTGCTGCGTTTGCAAGGGGTCTTGTCCATGCTTCCTTCGCTCTCGAGTCTCGACCGACGCTCCTTGAGACAAGAGCTCCAACAGCAGTCCAACGTAAATTGCTTGCAATACTTGGCGCAATATGGTCAGACGGATATCATAAAAACGGTGATTGCGCTGCTACACTCCGATACGGCACACACCCATGGCCACGCGCAAGCCATGCACATCACGGCAGACTGGCACACGTCGGTTCTGCCAAACGCGGAGGAATGGCCAGACGACAAGTACAGACAAGCAATGTCCTATCTGCTGTCTGTGAAACCAACGGCACACCTGACGGGCTTCGACATGTGGAAATTGAGGTACGACAAGTTGGACGACCTTGCAGATGACAACGCCGTACTGTCTGTGCCTGGAATCGTGAAGATTGTCGTCTCTACGGTCGAAGCGCCGCACGAGAACCCGCAAACCGCTCGATACTCTCGTAATGTGCGCGAAGCGCATTTCCAAAAGCTGCTAGCCTCATTCGAAGACATCGAGTTTCCTTCTAACTCCAGAGATGGATTCGTGCATTTGGGACCATCCGAGTACGGGGTGCCCATGGCAGTGATAAACAAGTTCCGATTCCGCGGCACACCCAACGACATGTACGACGCGATCGCACAATTTCGAAATGCCACCGCCGAGTGGATGAAGCAAGACTTGGAGCTGGACGTCCTCATTGAAGACTGCAACCGTCGTTCGACGACCAACATCGACGCGGGCGCGTACGAGCTCACCCACACCACCGCCGGCATCCTGATGTACGGCATCAACACCAAGTTGAGTCGTCTCAGCACGTTGAACAAGGAGTTCCTCACCTTGCTCAACCCAGAAGTGAAGCAGCGCATCTTGCGCGAGAATCTCAAGCGCAAGCAATCTTGCGACGAGGACCAACAAGGGCGCGTTGTCATCCAGCCAGCCGATTGGCAACGCTTCCGTGGCGCTCGGTCGTGAGGAGTTGCGATTGCGTGCGATTGCGTGCGCTTGCGCAATCACCAACGGCGCCACGCTATGAGTGTAAGAACGCGGCATCGTACTGTGTGTACTGCATACAGCACACGGGTGTTCGTTAATAAGAACATTCGCTCCTTGTGTGCACTACACACGTGTCTTCTTAAAGCGAGCACTTTCTGCGCCTCCAAACTCGTAACACTCGAAAGACAGAGCGTTCGACGCACACGCAACTCCGCGACAGACAGCAACCATTCCATTCTCAATCGACTCGAAATGCTGCCCTCGCTCAAAGCACTTCGATACGATCGACTATCGACGTCTGCAATCTCTGCCGGAAGCACGGTGGCCGACCTGACCCCCTCCGCGTCCGACTTTGCGTTCACCTACGCGCAAGTCAAGGCGATGTACGACTCCAAAACTGACAGCGACAGTGCGTTTTGTCGTGGAGTCCGCTACGTTCGTCCACAGGAGCCGCCCAACGCCGTTCCGGTCATTCTGAAGATATGCAAGCTCCAAGAACAACGACCAGCCGACTCGCCAAACTACGTCACCCGCGCCGAGTTCGACGCCGAAGCCGCGTACGCGCGACGGGCTTCGGAATTGAACATTGGACCACCGGTCTACCACATCTCGGTGGTAGAATCGTCGGGCGAAGTGTACGGATACATTGCAATGCGACGCTTCGAAGAGATTGAAAATCTGCGTGTCATCTTCGAGACGTCGCGTCGCATGATCAAGAACGCGTACCAGCCCAAAGCGTTCGCGACGCCGTGCGCGATGGGACGCTGCGACAATACTCTCAGTGGAGACGCTCTGGTAAACGATATATACGACAACTTTGCGCGCATGGCAACGGCCTATCAAGATACACTCAAACGGATGTGGAACGACGCACGGTTCATGCACATGGACTTGCACACGGGCAACATCTACTACCACCAAGGCAACGTCTATCTGATCGACTACGGGCTGGTGCTGGAACGTTCCATCATCGACGCCGCGTCGGATGAGCACCCTTACACGTGGAGCGTGCGTCACTACGCCGAGCCCATCGTCATCACGGGCGTCCAGTCCGCGTACGAGCACTCGGCCTACGACGTCATCAGCGACTTTGAGTACTCGCAAGAGTTTTTGGCGATGCCCGACGCGACCAAACAGCGCTTTATCAGTTTTCGTGGATGAGCGTGGGGTGGTTGTTGAGTGAGCGTGGCTTGAACACCCCGTATGGCTTTTTCAGTGCCATGTACCGTAAAAACACACCGACTGGAAGCAGCACTGTAGGATAAACTGTGTCTGTAAGTGTACTTGTTCTAACGACTGTTTTTTGTACACACTCTCTTACATTACATATTACAATCACTTCCACACGCGCGCATCAAGCGGTTGCACTGCTATGCGGAATCGCCATGAGCATCGTGGGTGCGCGACAGCGAAGCTCGCTGTGTGTCGAGCGACGCATCGCGTCGCTCATCATCCAGTGCATGACCGTCGAAGCAATTGCATTGGGAGTCACGGCTGGATCGGCGTAGGACGCGCTGCTCGAACCCCGATTCAGGATCAGTTTGAAGACGACGATCCATCGCTCGGTGACGATGCTGGACCAAATGTCGTCCGGTCCGACCAAGACCTGTCGCTCGTAGTTTTGAATGCGTCGCAGGTTGCCGACGTGCACTGGATACTGCGTCAACTCTTGCTGTTGACTCGACTCGGCGCTTGCAAAGCTGCCACGTACCGAGAGGGTCCTGTAGAGGCGCAGCGAAGCGACGGTTTGCTTGAGTGCGTCCACGGTGGCGCGCATGTTGCCGTGCATCGAATGGAGCATACGAGAGGCCACCGAACACGACACGGGCTTGGATTTGAGGCTCTCGATCATCTTGACGCAAAGGTGAACCAGCACACCCGGTTGGACAATGTAGACAAAGTCTTCCGTGGTCGATGGACTATGAATCGACATCGAGCTCTCCATCATCTCGTAGACGGCTTTGCACATTCTTTCGACGTCGTTTGTGGGTACAAACTCGTCGGACGCGCAGAAGTCAATCATTCGCACCACTTGTCGCGCGAGTCGTGCCCGGATGCCCATGCGAACGTTCGAGTCGGACCACTTTGGCCTGACCACGACGGGGCTTGCGGCGGCCACGATGTAGCTCATGGAGGAGGTGCGCATGACGCCTTGTGTACAGCCAAGAACGAGTGTTGTATGCACCGAGAGCAGCTTGCTCAGGCGTTCTAAGGTCACGTCGTCGACGATGGGTGGCAACGCATCGGAATCGGTCGATTTCTTCGGATCCTTGTAGCCTATGCGATTCAGAGCGAGTGTCAATGCGCACACCACCCGTTTCCACGTCTCGTTGTAGCAGTTGCGCATGAGCTGCAAGGCTTGTAGGTTGGAGTCGCGACTCCCGAGCAATCGGCCCAGCGTTGCTTCCGATGGGCTGACTGGATCGACTGAGCTTTCGTCGTTGCTGGACGATGGCAGCAGATCTTTGACGGTCCGAGCGTAATTGTGCAGTTTTCCCCTAGCCGAAGAGCGCAGCTTGTGGGCCGACCGAGCGTCCATTTGGAACACCTGTATCCAGTGCTCCCAAGTCATGTCCGAGAGCGTCTTGGGGGCACTAGCTCCGTCCGAGCTGCATGACGATGCGGCGTTCGCGGAGCCAACCGAAAGCATGGCGCACACCGTCGCGACCAATGCCACGGTATGGTTGACTGGATCTTCTCGAAAGTGCTGGCGCAAGTCTTTGACGCTTGGAGCGACGCCGTCATCCGAAATGTCGTAAGCTCGTCTCCAAGTGGATTGGGTGCGTTTGATCGCGTCGATGGACGTCGCGACGGCTGCATCCGTCATGGTGTTGATTGTCATGCGCATCATGTCACATTCCTTCTCACGCCCGTTCTCGTCCGATGGACGCGGCGTCGTCTCCACGCGTAACATGGATCCACCATCGACGCCAGAGAAGAGGTGGATCGGCGTGCGAAAGCGCATCAACCAGAAGTTGATGACGTTGCCAAAGTCCGTTGCGTTGAGCTCTCCTACATTGGTAAAGATTGCTTTGCAAATGCGAGAGAGGCTGTGCGTCGCGAGTGTGATCATATCTCGTAGCGGGTAAATCACGATGCCCGGGCTGTACTTGAGGCGCTTGCGCGATTGGCGCGGAACCAGCGAGCATCGTCTCTCCTTGCAAAGTGTTGAGTTGGATGTCGTTGAGTTGGATGTCGTTGAGGACGTGTGTGTCGTGTTGTCGTTAGCAACTGGATGTTCGTCGTGTTGGTACACGACAAAGTCGTCGTCTTCGTCGTCGCTTCTGACGTAAAGCTGCAGGTCGGACTCGACGCCTTGGCGCGCGACGCGTGCGCCCGCCACTTCGGCGCGATCGGAAACGCTGCTGGATTCTTCTTCGGTTGTTGGTGCTCGTGTCGGAGAGTGTATGCTCATTGCAGGCGAATGCGTTGACGAGTGGTGTGTATATGGGCTCACTCCGGCCGTCTGTTGAGGTGCTGTCTGCGAGGACGCGCGTTGCGTGCCTTTCTGCGTGGACGGGTGCTCGCAAAAGGAACCGGGAGGTTGTGGGAGGGGGATGGGGTGGGGTCGCCAGCTTGTAACACTATTTTTACGACGTGAATGATAGCGACTTGCAAGCGCCATTATGCAATCATCCCATAGTTCGCATCCATCGCGCTCGCGCTCGTTTGGTATCGAATGCGACTTGGCAAGCGATCGCTAGACAAACTTCGCATCCCGCCATATAAAAGCACAACAGTTGCAAAAATCGACACGATAGACGCTGTACCGAGCATTGAATACCTACGACACCTTGCAGGTCGGCACCAATGCATTATACGACGATTGCATTCTTGGTTTCGATCAGTATCGTTCTTGCGTACGAGTCGGACTCGAAGCAGCATACCGGCGACCATGCCAAAGCATCCGAAGCATCCGAAGCATCCGACGCATCCGACGCATCCAAAGAGTCTAAGGCATCCACATCGAGCGAATCCCTTCGCGTACTTGAGGCCGAATTCGAACATGCCGCCGCCGCGCTACACAATACGTCGCAACGGCGTAGTCTAGTGGTGGGAGGCGCCGAGGCCTCGCCACAGTCCTTTCCATCGACGGCGCTTGTAGGAATCTACTCGCCCGAACTCAACAAGTATGCCGTCTTCTGTGGCGGAAACATCGTTTCTCCGATGCACGTGATGACGGCGGCACACTGTGTGTACGAGGATTTAGGGTTTCCCTACATAATCTTTGCAGGCGTCCACGACTTGCGTGACATCTCACTCGACACCTCACGGCCAGTCTTTGGGAACTTACCCAT
>Ga0228634_1002014_pt1 | contig 10702 bp, 12 predicted proteins | sample 42DmetaG_FD_190063 | JGI IMG/M metagenome (GOLD analysis project Ga0228634, IMG submission 190063) | Seawater microbial communities from Monterey Bay, California, United States - 42D | ecosystem: Environmental > Aquatic > Marine > Coastal | place: USA: California | collected 2016-09-27
TTAGGCTTCAAAATTAGATTGGTAGTAGATGGCTGCGTGACATTTTATTTATAAATTGAGCTCAGGTATGTTCTAGAATAGTAGTCGTGAATGGGCAATCTATTTTTGTTAAGGAATTGAAAGATTAAACCAAGCCCAATTAGAGATACAATAGCTAATGAAAAGCGAACAAAAGATTGTTTAAAAGTTATATTTGCCCCATTTTTCTGAACAATTTCAAATTTCCATGCTCGCATTCCAAGAGTCTGCCTTCCTTTAACCCAAGATATTGAAAAATATAGAAAAATTGCAGGAAGTGTTACTAAAAAAAAGAAAAAACTATTTGTAATTGGTTCTTTATTGTTGACAAGAATTACAACACCAGCAACAAAGAAAACAAATGAAAATACTAGGAAAAAATCATAGCTTATTGAACCAATTCTCCTGAATAGTGTGACATCGGATTTCATATGTAAATTATTTATTTTTTATATGTTTTAATTATCCTCTTTATTGACAACTTTTGAAGTAACTTTTCCATCATGAAATTTAGTAAAAATTAAGTCATTGGCCTTTATTTTTTTGACTGATGTAATGATCTTTCCTTCTTTATTTTGAGTCATTGTATAGCCTCTAGAGAGGGTATTAAGGGGTGAAAGTAAGTTCAGTGAATTTCCATAATTAGCAAGATCATTCTGATTTGTTTTAATAAAGTTTTGTGACAGGACTCTTAATTGAGAAGATAATTGCTTTAAGTATTCTTTGTGGTCATTAACAACTGATTGGTTAAGTTTTAATAATCTTAATTCGTATTCATCAAGTTTTTGAGCGTTGAGAAGAAGTTGTTGGCTTGGATCAATAATTTTAAGCTTGAGAAGTGCCAAGGTATTTTTCTTTGATTCAATAGATTGTTTTATAGAATCACATAGATATTGTTTGAGTTTTGAAGCATTGTAAAGGATTGTATTTATATCAGGAGTTGCTGCTACGGCAGCAGCAGAAGGTGTTGGAGCTCTGAGATCTGAGACAAAATCAGCAATCGTTGTATCAGTCTCATGCCCTATAGAACTAATAATAGGTGTTGAGCATCCATATATTTCCCTTGCAAGATCTTCTTCATTAAAAGCCCACAAATCCTCTAATGAGCCTCCGCCTCGTGCAAGAATGATGACGTCACAATTCTTAGATTGATCAGCCGCCTTAAGCGCTTTGATAATTTTTTTATGAGCATTTTCGCCTTGAACTATGGTGTCATAGAGGAGTATTTGTGCAAATGGATAGCGTGATTTTAATACCTTGATAATATCTTTAATGACTGCACCTGATGCAGAAGAAATAACTCCAATTTTTTTGGGGAATGAAGGAATATTTTTTTTGCTATCTGAATCAAATAATCCTTCTATTCTTAACTTATTTTTTAATTGATCAAATGCCAACTGAAGGTTTCCAATCCCCGCAGGCTCCATCTGCTGAATGATAAGTTGAAAATCACCCCGCTGAGGGTAAAGAGTTGTTGCCCCTCTAATGATTACGGACATTCCATTTTCAGGAGAGAATTTAATTTTTCTTTGATTTAATCTAAAAAAAGCACATCTTACTTGTCCATTTTTATCTTTAAGAGTGAAATACCAGTGGCCTGAAGAGGGCTTTGATAAGTTGGAGATTTCGCCTTGGACAAAGCACTGGGGTATATTTTTCTCAATCGTGTTTTTACACAACTTAATATAGTCGGAGACTGAGTATATTTCCTCAAGGTTAAACATTTGCTTTTAAATGAACAAATACCGCACCGGTTCCTCCCATGTCTTGGGGGCACGAGCAAAAGGCTAAAACATTGGGGTGTTGTTTTAAGTAATGAATTACTTGAGATTTCATAATTGAGAGTCCATTATTAGAATGATATCCCTTGCCATGAATAATTTGGATAAAACGTTTATCTGAGTGAAAATGAATAAAGTCTGATAAAGACCGGCAAGCCTCTTCTATTTTGTATCCATGTAAGTCAATAGATGGGGTATGACCAATATTGCCTTGCTTCATCTTTTTTAATGTTTTTGGAGAAAGGCCATCAACATTATGAATGACTTCTTGAGAGCCAGAAATATTTGGCTCATAAAGAAAACTATAATTTTCAAAAGGCCTTTCTGATTTTGTTTTAATGGTTTTATTCTCTCTAGAGCTGTCCTTGTCAACTGGCTGCTGATGTTCAACTGTTGACCTAAACAAGGACTTATCGCTTTCATTAATCATGGCGTTAAAAACCTTCAAACATAAAAAAACCCTCAGTGAGGGTTTAATTATAGCAATGATTTGATAATCTAGAAGTGAACCTAGGGTTAAAGCCTCTTTATAGAGCTTTAATTTGGTTACTAATACGAGATTTTTTTCTAGCAGCAAGATTCTTATGAATTAAACCCTTGCTGACTGCTTGATCAATATTTTTCTGCATATCAGCAAAGCCACTTGTAGCCTCTTTTTTATCTCCAGCCTCAATTGCATAAGTAACTTTCTTGATAAAAGTACGAACTTTTGCTCTAATCTGTGAGTTATGTTTGTTGCGCTTTACTGCTTGTCTTGCGCGTTTTTTTGAGCCTGCTGAATTAGCCATATAATTAAATTATGCTTAAATTAAGAAAACACGAATTATAGAGTCTCACCTGCAATTATGCAAGCATTAAATATGATTAAGTTAACTTGCAAGTGAATTGAGATGTTGCAATGTTTTCTTTTTGCTAAACAATAAGTGCCAGGTCTTTCCACCTTGAGTTTTCCATAATGAAACCGCCCTAATACCGGCCAAGAGTAGCGCTCTAATGTGATTGGCAGTATGCTGATTTGATAAATAAATTTGTTCTCCACGAACCATAATGGTAGGGTTGAGGCTTCCGAGGGTGTTTTTGTAAAGTTCAGCTAGACGAGCAATCGAATTGCTGTGGTATACATCAAAAAATTCCTGTTTGTTTATGAGAGTAATTTCCTCTGAAATCTGATTCAATAGATTGGGTTTTTTCATTAATTTCTTTTCTAGATTAATCAAAGCTGTCGCATAGACCATCACATTGTGCATTTCTATTGTCTTTTTCTCAAGAATGAGCTTTAAAGAATCAAAACCAGTTTTTAAATCTTCAGGTGAGGTAAAAATTTCATCGATAGAGTCACTCGAACTAACAATACTGTTCAGACTTGCTTTATTGGTATGACTATCGCACTCTCCAGAAATAGCAAGCTGATGAACTAGTGCAGATGATTGAAAAATACTTGCAAGGGCTATAGTTTGTTTTGCTGACTTATTCATTGTGTCTAGATTTAATTACACTTCCACCAAGGCATCTATCACCATCATAAAAAACTACTGATTGACCTGGAGTTATGGCTCTTTGAGAATCTGCAAAGAAAACCTTTATAGTTTGGTCTTCACCAACTGAAACAGTACAGTCTTGTGAGGCCTGACGGTAACGTATTTTAGCACTACATCTCATTGGCATTTCAGGTTCATCATCAATCCAGTGAATGTCATCAGCTATCAATGAATCATGATAAAGTAAATGGTGATCTCCTTGAACAGCAACTATTTGATTTGATTCAGTTAATTTGTCGGCTACAAACCAAGGCTCTTGAGATTTACCGTATCCGCCTCCAATTTCAAGGCCTTTTCTTTGCCCAATAGTATAGAAAGGAAGTCCATTATGGTGCTTAATAAAAGACCCATCCTGATCAACAATGTCACCTTTCTCTTTAGGCAGAAATGTCGTTAGGAACTCTGAAAATGGCCTTTCGCCTATAAAACAGATGCCCGTTGAATCTTTTTTATCTGCGGTGACAAAGTGATTATTTTTTGCAATATCACGAACCTCACTTTTATCAATCTCTCCAAGAGGGAATAAGCTTTGTGAAAGCTGTTCTTGATTAAGCAAATGAAGAAAGTAGCTTTGATCTTTATTACCATCGATACCAGCTCTTAGGAAGTATTTTCCATTTTCTTCACTAATCCTTGCATAGTGTCCTGTAGCGATTTTTGTTGCCCCAAGATCTTTGGCGTAGTCTAGGAATGCTTTAAATTTGATTCTTTGATTACATAAAACATCAGGATTAGGAGTGCGTCCTTTTTTATGTTCAGCCAGAAAATGTTCAAAAACATCTTCCCAGTATTCATGAGAAAAATTGACGGTATGAAGCTTTATTCCCAATGCATCCGCAACCTGCTGTGCATCGGCTAAATCTTCAGAGGCACTACAATATTCATCTTCATCATCTTCATCCCAGTTTTTCATGAATAATGCTTCTACTTTATAACCTTGCTTAAGAAGTAAATATGCGGCAACTGAGGAGTCAACTCCTCCAGAAAGACCAACTATTACTTTAGATTTGCTATTCATTTAGCTTGGTCATAAGCACTAACAATTTTTTTCACGAGTTGGTGCCTTACAACATCATTAGCATCAAAGTTGCAAAAGGAAATATAATCAATATTTTTAAGAATCTTTATGGCATCAGTCAGCCCAGATTGGCTTGGGTTGGGTAAGTCAATTTGAGTAATATCACCAGTTATCACCATCTTTGAGCCAAAACCCATTCTTGTTAAAAACATCTTCATTTGAGGAATGGTCGTATTCTGAGCCTCATCAAGAATGATATATGATTCATTCAAGGTTCTTCCTCTCATAAATGCCAATGGAGCAACCTCGATAACATGCTTTTCGATTAATTTATTGACCCTTTCGAAGCCAATAAATTCATACAATGCATCATAGATTGGTCGAAGATAAGGATCAACCTTCTCACTCAAATCTCCTGGCAGAAAACCTAACTTTTCACCAGCTTCTACAGCCGGTCTAACTAAAACTATTCTTTTTACATTTGAATTTTCTAGTGCCTCAACAGCTCTAGCAACTGCCAGGTAAGTTTTGCCAGTTCCTGCTGGTCCAACAGCGAAAACCGCATCATTTTCTAAAATAGCATTGACGTATTTTTGCTGATTGCCACTTCTAATATGAATATGTTTTTTACTGGTTTTAATTGTAATAGATGGAGCTTCACCATTTGGGTTGTTGAGTGATTTAATACTTAAGTCTATATCACTAAAATCAATTGTTTTCTTTTCTGAGATTAACAAAAGGTCTTGGAGAACAGAAACCGCTTCAGCTGCATTATTCCCCTTGATATTGAAATCAGCACCTTTGTTACTTATGGTTACATTTAGATTGTTTGCAATATTTTCAAGGTTTTTGTCAAGACTCCCACAAATGTTGGCAAGCTGTTCAGAGCGTTTAATATCTAAAGAAAATTTCATGAATTATATTTTACTGAATTAGTTTGAAAACAAATGTTAAGTTGCAAGATTTTGAAGACTAATTGATTTATCATTTAACTCATGAAAAAGTTCAAAATATTCTTTAAATTGTTGCTTCTGGTTTCAATTTGTTTGCCGTCAATTTCAAATGCATCGGAGACTGACTGTGTCGTCCTTGTGTATCATCGCTTTTCGGATGAAGGTCCTAAATCTACAAGTACTTCACCAAAGGTTTTCAATCAACACTTGGCCTATTTACAAGACAATGAGTTTACAGTTCTTCCTTTAAAAACAGTTATAAAAAAACTTCAATCTAAAGAAAGGCTGCCCCTTAACTGCGTCAGTTTGACTGCAGATGATGGGTTTTTATCGATATACAAAGAGGCTTTTCCTTTGTTAACTCAGTACCAGTTCCCGATGTCCATTTTCGTTTCAACCAATGCTATTGATAAAAATTACGAATCAATGATGACCTGGGATCAGTTGCGTGAGATGGCCCCATTAGTAGACGTATTTAATCACACCGTAAATCATCCCCACTTAGTAAATCTATCGAAAGAAAACCTTGAGAATGAAATCCATATTGCACAAGATAGGATCTCAAAAGAGTTGGGAGTGGAGGATAAGTATTTAGCTTACCCATATGGTGAGTATGATGATCAGACTTATTCATTTCTAGAATTAAATGATTACATCGCATTTGGGCAGCAATCTGGTGTTGCAAGTCAGAATAGTGATTTTTTAAATATTCCTAGATTTTCAATGTCAGGACCATACGCAAAAATGGAAAGCTTTATTCTTAAAGTCAAGACCGTAGAAATGCCATTAAAGAGTACTGAGCCAAAATCCATGATTGTTTCAGATAGCTTTATGCCTGTTCTAGATTTAGTTTTTTTAAGACCATTAACCAAATTTGAGAGAGATAATTTTGCTTGCTATGTTTCAGGTCAAAATAAAGCTAAATTAGAATGGAATGGCTTACATTCTGTCAGTATTACTGCAAATGAACCTCTTGGTGTTGGAAGGAGCCGATACAACTGCACTATGCCCTATAAGGAAAATGGACGTTACTATTGGTTCTCAAAGCTGTGGTTGAGGCTTTAAATGAGCTCGGCTGTCAAAGAGTTTGCGATTCCGTCTACTATTCTAACGGACACTATTTGTCCTATAAGCTCTTCTCCGCCTTCAAAGTGAGCAGTTCTCATATTCTCTGTTCTACCTGAGAGAGTATTTCCTTTTTTTGAGAAGCCCTCTACTAAAACTTTTTGAATACTGCCTATCATGGATTTTGATATCTCTTCTGTATTGCTATTCAACCTCTCTTGAACAATAGCAAGCCTCTTCTTTTTTGTCTCTGCACTGACATCATCAGGAAAACTTGAGGCAATTGTGCCAGGCCTTTTAGAATATATAAAGCTGAATGATTTATCAAATCCAATTTCATCAATCAAGCTAACGGTGTCATTAAAGTCATTTTCTGTTTCACCAGGGAAGCCTATAATGAAGTCTGAAGAAATAGAAATATCTGGCCGCACCTGCTTCAACTTGCGTATTTTAGATTTGTACTCAATTGCAGTATGACCACGTTTCATTAAGCTTAAAATTTTATCTGAGCCAGCTTGGACTGGAAGGTGGAGATGAGACACGAGCTCAGGAACTTCTGCATAAGTATCAATCAGCCTGTCACTAAATTCGACTGGGTGAGACGTGGTAAATCTAATTCTATCAATCCCCTCAATTTGAGCAATAATCGAAATCAAAAGAGCTAAATCTGCAACTTCTCCATCATCCATTAGACCTCTATAAGAGTTAACGTTTTGCCCAAGAAGATTGACCTCTTTCACTCCTTGATCAGCTAATAGCTCCACCTCTCGAAAAACATCAATAAATGGCCTTGAAATCTCTTCACCTCTTGTGTACGGAACCACACAAAAAGTGCAATATTTACTGCACCCCTCCATAATTGAGACAAAAGCAGAGGCGCCATCACTATGAGGTTCAGGCAAGTGATCAAATTTTTCAATTTCTGGAAATGAGATATCAACTGTTATCTCGTGATCGTTTAGTGCCTCGTTAAGCATATTCGGAAGACGATGAAGGGTTTGAGGTCCAAAAATCATATCAACATATGGTGCTCTCTTGAGGATGAGGTCACCTTCTTGAGAGGCTACGCATCCTCCAACACCAATCACTAGATTAGGATTTTTCTCTTTTAGTTTCCTCCAGCGACCCAATTGATGAAATAACTTATCCTCAGCCTTTTCCCTGATTGAGCATGTATTAATCAATAATACATCAGCTTCATTGATATCTTCGGTCAGATCTAAGTTATGAGATGCTTTGAGAACATCACCCATCTTATTGGAGTCATACTCGTTCATTTGACACCCAAAGGTGCGGATGTGAAGCTTAGAGATACTCATTTAGGATTTTTGTATATGTAAAGTCTGGGTTGGGTATGCAATCTCAGCCCCATGATCAGCAATGATTTGGGCAATATCGAGAAGTAATTTACCTTTGAACTTTTTAAACTCACCAGCATCCGTTAGCGAACTAAATGCCCAAATAACAAAATCGAGTGACGAAGCATTAAACAAGTCAAAATTTACTCTACAGGGTTGATTATTATCAATATGCTCACTCTTGGCTAGAAGGTCTTCGACTTTTTCTATAATGCTTTCCATTTGCGCAATATCATCATATCGAATACCTATAACCTCATGAATTTGCCTATTTGTCATTCTTGATGGAGTTTCTATAGGAATGGTGGCAAAAATAGAATTAGGAACATAAACGGGGTTCTTATTAAAAGTTCTAATTCGAGTCATTCTCCAACCAATTTTTTCAACAACACCCTCAATGCTCTTGTCGGTAGTTCTAATCCAGTCACCAGTTGAAAACGGCTTATCCATTTGTATCATAAGGCCGCCGAAAACATTTGCTAGCATGTCTTTCGCAGCAAAACCTACAACGATACCTCCAACACCCCCTAGAGTTAGTATCGATGAAACAGCATAACCATAAAATTGAGCAACACCTAAAATTATTGCAAATACAAAGAGAATTTTAACGAGACGAGTAAATAGTCTTATTGAGTCTTTGTCAACGCTTCCCTCACCCTCTAACAAAAAGCTCTCAACACTTGAAATTAATCTCAAGATCCCCCAAGTTAAAATAAATACTGGAGCAATAGCTATATAGCCAACGATATCATTTAAAGATTGTATTTCAGAGGTTAACTCTTTCAATGAAAAGTAAAGCCAGCCATACCAAATTAAAAGTTTAAGTGGAGCTGAAATAGCTCCAATTAAATAGTCATCTATCTGGGTCTTAGTGCTTCCAGAGTGCTTCGTAATCTGCTTTAAAATCTTACCCAAAACAAAATGAGTAATAATTGTAATCACTAGGAGAACTGCAATCGTTTGAAGCGGACTTATATTGTGGATAAAATCATTCATCAGAGATATTTTAAAGGATTAATGGGCTCCTCATATTTTTTCATTTCGAAATAAAAAGGTTTGTCGCCAGTGATTGCTATCAACTCACCTTTTTCAATGGCGTCACCCTCGCTGACCAGCAACTCTTGATTCTGATTGTAAATGCTATAAAAGCCATAGGCATGCTTAATTATGATCATTTTGCCATAGCTAGCCATTCTGTCACCGCTATAAACAACCTCGCCCTTTCTTACAGACCTAACTTCTTGACCTGGAGCATTATCAAAAGTTAATCCGTAATGTCCATCTTTTTCAGAATAATTTTTTTGAATTGGAGAGTCGACAGGTAGTGACCAATTCTTTTTAACATCTGTTTTTTTAGATTGAGTTTTACTGACTTGGCTAGAAGACTCAACCATATTGAAAGATTTTTCTTCAACAACAACTTGGCCAGGCTGGTTAGTTAGGCAGCCTGATAGGCAGATAAAAACAACCAGTGTTATTAATTTAGTGTCCATACCATAAAAATAAAGCTACCGCTATAATTAGAAGATATCCGAGCCAATCAATGTATTTATTTAACCATGCATCAGCCATTTTTCCAAACTTTCTGACAATAAAAGATATTAAAAAATATCTAGAGCCTCTCGCAATTAATGAAAAAACAATAAACGGAAATAGAGACATTGACATCATTCCGGCAGAAATTGTAAAAAGTTTGTACGGAATTGGGCTAAAACCAGCAATTAAAATAATATAGATGCCATAAGTTTGGAAGTATATTTGTGCAGTTTCAAATTTTGCCTCATAGCCTAAGTTAATGAGTAATGGCATGATAAAGTTTTCTGCTTGCACACCAATGTAATAACCTAGAATTGCACCTAAAACTGATGCAACAGTACAAATTGCAGCAAAATAGAAGGCTTTTGATCTATTTCTTAACGACATGGATGCCAATAACAAGTCTTGAAGTGGCAACGGAATAATGACCGATTCAAAAAAACTTATGACTGAAAGCCACAGAATGGCAAATCGACTAGAAGACCAATCTAAAATTTTGTTATAAATGGAGTGAAAAGGCCTCATCAGGAGTTCGAGAGTCTATTTTTTAAGCATAGGGAAGCCCAGTCGCTCTCTGGACTCGTAATAGGCTTGAGCTACTTTTTGACTCATTGCCCGCACTCTTCTAATGAATCTCGCTCTGTCGGTTACACTTATTGCTTTTCTTGCATCTAGAAGATTAAAAATATGAGAGGCTTTCATAGTTTGCTCGTAAGCAGGAAAGGGTAGGTTCTCTTCAATAAGTTTTGAGTTCATTGATTCAGCCTCATCAAACTGTCTAAATAGAACAGCTGTGTCTGCAATCTCAAAGTTGTATTTAGATTGCTCAACTTCATTCTGATGGTATACATCACCATAAGTAAGGCCATCAGTCCAAACAAGATCATAAACACTATCAACGCCTTGTAGATACATGGCTAGCCTTTCAAGGCCATAGGTAAGTTCCCCAGAGACAGGCTTACAAGTGAGCCCACCAACTTGCTGGAAATAAGTAAATTGGCTAACCTCCATTCCATTTAGCCAGACCTCCCAGCCTAGCCCCCAGGCTCCCAAAGTAGGGGATTCCCAATTATCTTCCACAAATCTCACATCGTGCATTTTTAAATCAATACCAATAGCTGTTAACGAATCAAGATAAAGATCTTGAATATTTTTTGGTGAAGGTTTTAATAAAACTTGAAATTGATAGTAATGCTGAAGGCGATTAGGGTTTTCACCATAACGACCATCTCCCGGTCTTCTGGATGGTTGAACATAGGCTGCTTTCCAGGGCTCTGGTCCTATCGACCTGATAAACGTTGCTGGATGAAAGGTGCCAGCACCAACCTCCATATCGAATGGCTGAACAATAGCACAACCATTTTCTGCCCAGAAACTTTGTAACTTAAGGATAAGATTTTGAAATGATTTGGTTGTATCGAGCTCTAAATTAGAC
>Ga0228634_1002018_pt1 | contig 10695 bp, 8 predicted proteins | sample 42DmetaG_FD_190063 | JGI IMG/M metagenome (GOLD analysis project Ga0228634, IMG submission 190063) | Seawater microbial communities from Monterey Bay, California, United States - 42D | ecosystem: Environmental > Aquatic > Marine > Coastal | place: USA: California | collected 2016-09-27
ATCAAATAACCATAAAACAATCTTTCATAATAGGAATTGCCCAGGCGTTAGCTTTGGTTCCTGGAGTATCAAGGTCTGGAGTAACTCTTGTAACGGCAATGTATCTAGGAATAAAAAAAACTGAGGCAATATACTTTTCACTTCTTTTAGGAATACCTACTATTTTTGGAGCATGGTTATTAACTTTTATTGATTCATCTTTTAATGTGAATATAAATATGATTGTTCCAACTATAGTTGCATTTTTATCTGGCCTTGTGGCCATAAGAATTCTTGTTAATGTTACAGTTAACTCAAAACTTCAATACTTTGGTTACTATTGCTTGATTCTTTCAGCTTTTTGCTTTATTAATTAATTTTTAAATTTATTGGCTTCTTCTTTGGTGCGATATTGTCTATTTTGTCAGAAAACTTAACAATGTCTTCAAAAATCTTGTCTGATGAAATGTCTTGTAGCCTTCCTTTTTCACAGTAATTAGCAACTAAGTTATCAAGTGGTATTTGCCCTATTAGTGGCACATCTAATTTATCAGCTAGCAAAGAACCTCCCCCTTCCCCAAATGGATAGATAATAGAATCATTTACCTTCATAAATGACATATTCTCAATAACGCCAATTATGCTTGAGTTTACTTTTTTAGACATTATTCCAGCCCTTTCGGCCACAAGAGTTGCATTAGATTGAGGTGTTGTAACAATTATTGTTTCAAAAAAAGTTAACAACTGAGAAAGAGATATTGATACATCACCAGTACCAGGAGGCATATCAATAAGCAAAATATCAATGTCTTCCCAAATTACTTCAAATAAAAACTGTTCTATAGCTTTATGCAGCATTGGGCCTCTCCATATTACAGCCTCATCTTGTTTTACAAAATACTCCATTGAGATCACATTGAGGTCATTTATTTTCGAGGGAAATATTCGATTACTAAAGGGAATTGGTGGAAACTTTGCACCTAAAATTTTAGGAATTGAATAACCCCAAATATCAGCATCTACAATTCCTACTTTTTTTCCTTTGCTGGCATACGCAAGAGCCAACAATGCAGTAACCGTAGATTTACCTACACCTCCCTTCCCAGATGATATTCCTATGACTCTTTTTCCATCATTAAATGCATCTTTTATTTGATCTGGAGTCTTATCTGCTCCAACTTGACTTAGAATTCTATCTAATTGATCAGCTGAAGGTTCTTTAAATTCAAATTTAACATCCTTATCTAGCGCAACAGCAGATTCACTTAAAGCAGAACGAACCCATTCAATATCTGTAAAATCTAATACTTCATATAAATTGTTGTTTATTTTTTTGATACAATTTAATTCACTTAAGCTTTTATTAAATCCCGGATAAATTATTTCTTCGATACTCATACATACATATTATGTTCATTTAGTGATTAAATTAAAGATATGTTGAAAAGAAATATGATACTCTCGATTTTATTTGTAATAATTTCAATAACTTATTTCACGTATTCAAACACAGAAATTAAGCAAACTCCAGCAGTTGTTAACTCTAATGTAAATCTGTATTCTCTAACGGAAGTAAGCAATATAGAAAACAGCTTAAAGAATGAATCATTTATTGTTCTAAATCTTTGGGCGAGTTGGTGTATCCCCTGTATAGAAGAAGTTGAGGAACTCAAGAAAATATCTCTTGATGAAAAATATTATGTTATTGGTGTTTTAGTTGATGACTCCAAACAGAATGGGCAAGAATTTATAAAAAAATATAATGTAAATTACGAGAATATCCTTAGCGAAGATGACATAGATTATCTTCTCGCTAAATTCAACTGGACAGGCATACCCACATCTCTAGTGTTAAATCTTGATTACGAAGTAATTCAAACAATAAGCGGACAGGTAAGTTATAAAATGATTTCTGAGTTAACAGAGTAAGTGTTATTCATAACTTGTTTATAATTAAAATATGGATCAAATAATTTTCTGGAGAATATTTCTACTAGGAGGTATTCTGACTTTTCTTGGTGTTATGGGTATTTTTACTCTTAAATTATTAGCTGCATCCACCGGTCGAAAAAGAATCATAGATTTTTTTATTAGGTGATTGGTAGCGGGGGTAGGATTTGAACCTACGACCTCTGGGTTATGAGCCCAGCGAGCTACCAGACTGCTCCACCCCGCGCTGAATAATCAATAGTAATTAAAATTGAATTAAACTCAAGTTGTTTATTTGTTTAATTCCTCAATAGCCAGAGAGACATACTCTTCAGCTAGTTTGATTAATTCTTGATATCTTCCCAAATCACCTGCAAGAAGTTCATCTTGGGCTTGATTAAAAGCTGAGTTGGCCTTCTCAAGAAGTTCAATTGTATCCAGACCATTATCCGAATCAACAGTTGCATTGTCACCAAAAGATGCACCTTCAAAAATACCTTCAAGAGCTTCTCCTAATGACTCTTCCATAATTATTTTGTCTTGAAAAATAACCACAACAAATTTGAATTCTGGAAGTGGATTCTGTTCACCTTGTAGATAAATAGGTTGATAATATAAAACTGATTGGTTTATCGGAACAACAAATAAATTACCTCTTATTACGCTGGATCCTTGCTGGTCAAGTAATGTAAAGATTTGAGAAATATCTGGATCTTGATTAATTCTTGTGGATACCTGCGATGGACCATCTACAAACTCACCTTTTGGCAATCTATAGTCAATTAATTGTCCATAATTTTCAGGATCTGCATCTGCAACTAAAAATGATTGCATATTTGGTCTGTTTTCTGGATTAAAAGGTTGAAATATAAGATAACTTAGGTCTTCTTCTTCGGGTAAAGTCATCAAAAGATAATAAGGAAGCATAGGTTTATAACCTAGCTCTGTAAATTCACCTCGTAAGGTGGCAACTCTAGGAGTTGTAGAGGAATCAGTTGGTATTTCCCATGGATCTTCATCAGCATAGAAAACACGTGGATCAATCATGTGATAGTCTCTGTACATATCAGATTGAATTGTAAATAAATCTTCAGGATATCTTATGTGGTCGAGCAAGCTTGGTGACATTTCATTTTTATCTGAAAATAATGATGGAAAGATTTTTACATAAGTTTGAATAAGTGGATCAGTTTCATCAAATACGTAGAAATCCATAGTTCCGTCATATGCGTTAACTACTGCTTTTACAGAGTTCCTAATATAGTTAAAACTCATTGGTAGCCCAGAACGTTCATTAATTCTTCTAGTATCGGCTGGTTGAGCGTACGGATACTTATCACTAACTGTGTACATGTCAATAATCCAAAAGAGGTTTCCATCTATTAATGCAAGATATGGATCGTTATCTGTATACAAAAATGGTGCAGCCTTTTTAACTCTACTTGTTACATTTCTTTCCATGATTAACTTAGAATCATCACTCAATTGATTTGAAATCATTAGATTTAATTCACTATATCTTAGAGAAAATCCAAGTCTTTGGAAGAATGTACCAATACCCACTCCACCATCTCCAGAGTAGTTTGTGTATGCAACGGACTGTCCTTCTGTAGAGAGAGGATAGTCAACTTCATCTTGAAGAGAATTTACAACTACATATTCTTGAGATTCTGCAGATTCACCAAAGTAAATTCTTGGTTGGGATACCTCAAGTTCTGAAACAGTAGTTGTTGCAGGGACACCTTTAACGTAGAAATCTGGTTGTCCTTGACTTGCAACATTATTAGCCGGACTGAAGACTACACCGTAACCATGTGTGTACTGTAGCCTCTGGTTAACCCAGCCTTGAGCTGGTAAATTTGTCTGATCGAGTTCTCTGGCAGAAACCATGACTTGTGTGAGCTTGCCATCAATAGTGTACCTATCAACATCAACTTCATCCAGAGCGTAATAGGCTCTAATTTCTTGAAGCTGACTGTATGTTTCAGCTAATACTGTTGGATCCCATAATCTAATGTTGTTAACTGTCTGTGCGTTTTGAGCAATATCGTCACTTGATAGTGATGGTGATGCTTGAAATGGTTTCTCTTCAATTGCATCTAAACCATAGGCTAATCTTGTATAATTGATGTGTTCTTCAACATATGGAAGCTCTTTATTTAACTCATCTGGAAGTACACGAAATCTTTGAATTGCACTTGGGACTATTCCTCCAACAACAATTGAGACTGCTAGCCAAAGGCCTAGGGCTGTAGCAGGAAGCAGCCATCCCCTTCTTCTTATATTGACAAGAAGTAAAACAGCTCCAAATAGTGAAATTAATATTAGTAATTGTAAAGCTGGTAAATGGGCTACAACATCTGTATAACTTGCTCCAAAAACTTTACCTCTTGGGGAATAAAGTAATTCCATTGCATCTAGTCTGTAAGCAACTGCTTTCAAAATAGCAACAAAAGCTAGTAGTACTGACAAATGAGCCTTACCTCCACTACTAACTTCAGGAAGCTTTTGAGGTCTAAGCTGCATTGCACCAGTAGCAATAAAATAAAGTACGACAACAATAGAAGTAATTGTTATTAGTTGAAAACCCCAAGATACAAATAATCTGTAAAGAGGTAACCCAAATATATAATTTGAAATATCATTATTGAATACAGGGTCTGTGATATTAAATTCTTCTTGATTGATGAATAAAAGTACTTGCTCCCATAGTGTAGAACTTCCTGCACCTAAAAATAACGATAAACCGAGTGCACCAGTAAGTCTAAATCTTGCAAACCTTTCACTAACCCAACTTCTAAATCTAGCAAGAGGATCCTGGGTATCAAATGCTTCAAATATGTCTATTACTGGAGTTGCACGTGTAGCTAATCTCAAGTTAGTAAATATAAATAGAAAGGCAATGGTTGTAGTTGCTGCCACAAGGCCAAGTCTTGTTAAAAGGATTTTTACCCATACATCATTCAAATTTACTGAATCAAACCATAAATAGTTTGTAAAGAAGGTTGCTACACCCCTTGCGATTGAGAAACCAATTATTCCAACAAAGACCAAAAATGAAAGACCTCTTCTTTCGGATCCTTGGTTGTTTATATTTCCTATATTTACCATGTAGATTTATTGTATTTATGTTCTGCGTTTAACGGGAACTATACTCAGAAATTACTTCAAGAGCATTATCGAAAGTTTCTATTGCAATAATTGTGGTTTTGTCATCTTGAAAAGATTCAGCTTCATCATAGTTTGCTGTAGGTACAAGTATTAAAGTAGCTCCAGCTCTTTTTGCAGCTATCACTTTTTGTTTTACACCACCAACCGGGCCAACAGACCCATCTATTTCAATTGTTCCAGTTCCAGCAATTACATTGCTATTAGTTATATCATTGTCAGTTAATTTGTTATAAACATTTAAAGCCATCATCAAACCAGCTGATGGCCCACCCACGCTTCCAGTATCTATGTCAACTTTGATAGGAAAAGTAAACCTCTGATTTGGGGTTGATGCAAGAAAACCAACCATCGGCTCTCCTTTGTATTCAATATGCTCAATAAGAGTTGTCTGTATTTGCATGTCTTTACCATCTCTTACTATGCCTATTGAAACCGTCTCTCCTATGGAAAAAGTTCTAAGTAAAGAAATAAATTGTGTTGAAGAATTTACTGTGTTTTTCAAATCGTCTTTTCCAGATAATGAAACAATTAAGTCATTTTTTTGCAATTTATTTATAACTGGAGAATTATCAAGTAGCCCAACAACTAAAACGCCATCTCCTTCAGATTTAACATTATACCCCAATGAATTTAGAGCTACAGCGATAGCAACGTTTTCAGAAGTTTGCATATTTTGTAGACTAATTTGAGTAAGTTCGCTTGGGGTTACTCCTTTAGGTAATATTGTTTCTTTTGGATAAAGATCAACAGATTCACTTAAATAAGCCCAACTATATAAGAGGTAGTTTGCAACATCTCTTCTTACTGTCAGCTGGAAGAGATTTCCTTCAGGTGTATACGAAGTAGCATCTTCAATGATAATCTCCCATTCATAAGGAGGACCTGGAGACATATAATAATAGTCAGTGTCGATGAATAATCCGGCGTAAGACAAAATTGAAAAGATTAATAAAATTACTACAAGTCTTTTTTTTTGAAATATAGATAACTTTTGCACGATTAAATTTTAGAATAGCAAAAAAATTATAACTAAATAAATAAAGAGCCGACAATTGTCGGCTCTTTAAATAATTTAGTTAATAAAAATTAACTACAAGGACCAGATTCCCAGTCGTATCCACCAGCTGATGGACCAACATAGTTTCCAGCCAAGAGTTTAACTCCACTAGCAATTGTTCCATCTGGAACTGCAATGAAGCTCTCAGCATCTGCTCTGTTTTGTCCAAGTTCTCTTTGTGGCATCATGCCATCAGAGTCAACATAAACACTACCAGCAGCTCTTCTGATACCTGCTCTAGTTAGATCTCCACCTTTGTTGGCAGCTTCAAGTACACCTTTTAAGTGGTGTTGTGATGCCCAACCAGCAACTAAGAATGTATTCGCTGAATCAATTCCCATTGCTGAGAATGTAGCTCTCATAGTTGCATGACCTGGTGTTTCAGCTTCATATGGAGCAACGAAGGCCATAAGGTACATTGAACCAGAAGTAAATAATGGTGCTAATGCAAAACCTTCTCTAACGAATGCATCGTTAAATGACGGTGCAGCCATCATAGATAGTGGTGTCAATCCTTGTTGGAAAGCTCCACCAGCTACTTGTGCCATATGAGTAGGTCCAACTGCTGGAAAGTATGCATCTACTGGTTTTGTAACCATTAGACCAACTGCTTGAGCAACGTCAAACTCTGGACTTGGGACAATGTATTCCCATGCAACAGTAAGACCATTGGCCTCTGCAGCAGCTGCTACGCCTTTAGCGTAATCGCCACCATAATCTCCTGCATATCCCATAATTCCAATAGTTTTAACATCTACTGGATAGTTTGCTAGTGCCCAATCAACTGCATTCATACCATCAGCACAATATGCTGAACCGAATTCAATCACTAATCCTTTATCAACAGATTTGTAAGACCAACCTGAATACCAACTCATAGGAGCTGCAATCATATTGTCTGAATCCATATTATCAAGAATAAATACTGTTTGTGGCGTACCAAGTGACATAGCTAAAGCAGCAACACTATCTCGTTGTGCGTTGTAGCCTTCTAGGTGTTTTTGAGGATTGTAACCTGTGTCAAAACCTTCAACGATTGCGACACTATAGTCTCCAACTCCACCTGTTTGGTTTGCCCAAAGCCAAAAAGCTCTTTGGCCAGTTTCTAATGCAGGTCCAAGTGGCCCATAAGGTCCTGTATAGTCATTGAGTAACCCAAGATATATACAACCTTTTGTAGGATCGGCACCTGTTGGTACTCCACCTATAGCTTCGGGACATGGATCTGCTGTAACTCCAACACCTGTGTCTACAGTACTCGCTGTGGTAACAGCTGGAGATTCAAGTGATTCAACAACTTCAGGAGTTGTTTCCTCTACTGTTTCTTCAGCGGCTCCGCCGCAAGCTACTAAGACAAGGGCTAGAACTGTAAAAAGAATGATTCCCTGCTTACGCAATGGTTTCATTATTCCCCCTTTTATAATTAGTACTAATAAATTTAGGTTACTAGGTTTTTATGAAGTTAGTAGGAAAATGGCCAGGCTTTAAAATAATTACGTAACCTAAACCAAATACCCCATAGCCCTCTAGGTTCAAAAATTAAGAAAAGAACTATAAATAAACCAAAAAGTAATCTTTCAAGCTGACCTAGGTTCAGTGGAAGTGATTGTTCTCCAATCTCAAAGGTGTGTAAGAAGAGCTGAATAAATGCTGGAAAAAGTGTATAAAAAAGTGCTCCAAACAATGGTCCTAAAACTGTTCCTGCTCCTCCAATAACTACTATTGCTACAAAAGTAATTGAGTACAGGAGACTAAAAGTACCAGGCTCAACTCCCCCAGAAACTGTAAAAAAGAGAGCTCCACTAATACCTCCATAAAAACTGGATAAAGCAAAGGCTGATGCTTTATATCTGAATAAATTAATTCCTAGTGCCTCTGCTGCAATGTCACCATCTCTAATTGCAGAATAAGCTCTTCCGGCTCTTGATCTGACTAAATTTTTAAAACCTAACCCTGCGAAAATACATGTCAGTAAACAGAAAAGATAGAGAATTTGGTTTTTTTGTAAATAAAAAGTTCCAAATTCAATTCCTTTTTCTAAATTTACACCAAATAGCTTTAAAGTTGCTACCTTTCTTCCTAGGCCAGCACCACCAGTAACAGATTTAAAGTTTGAAAATAAATGAGAGCCTATGAAAACTAAAGCAAGGGTTACTAAAGCAAGATTAAGACCTTTTAATTTAACCGTAATAGGAGCAATTATTAAACCAACAATGGCAGCTGACAAACCAGCTAAGGGTAACCAAAAAATCATATCAAGATCGAATCCAATCACACTTGAGGTTGCCACCCCTCCAATTACTGCCGAAGTATAAGTCCCAACTCCAATAAAGACACCGTGTGCAAGATTGATTTGGCCTGCTAGTCCAGAGACAATATTTAAGCCCCATCCTGCAATAGCTATCAAAAAAGAAGTTGTTAAAAGAAGTATCCAGTAATCCGAAGCTAAAAAACAAAAAGCAAGAGACAAAGTCACTAATACTCCAAACCAACTTTTTTGTGTATTGTTAGAGAATATAGAAGATTCCTTTTGGTAGTCAGTGTATAGATTTGGTCTACCTCTCATACTCTTTCAACCTCCTCAGTCCCAAATAGACCATCAGGTTTAAAAATTAAAATTACAAACATAATTAGATATGGAGCAACTACAGAAAATCCATTTCCAAATGAAAATCCGATTAGACCCTCAAGGCTTAATTGATAATAAGCCACATAACCCTGTGTTAGGCCGATAATGATAGATCCAACTACTGCTCCCGGTATTGAGTCTAAACCTCCAATTACTACCGCAGGTAACGCCCTCAACGCTGATATGAAGCTAAATTGCGATAAGGTATTGAATCCTCCTGTTATAAAAAAACCAGCAAAAGCTGCTAATATTCCCGCTATCATCCAAACAAGACCAAATATTCGACCAACATTAATTCCCTGGGCCATTGCTGCTTCCTGATCATAAGATGTTGCTCTCATTGCAATTCCATATTTTGACTTTCTGAAGAAAATCGTCAATAGAATAATTAACACTACTGCGGTGACAAGGGCGGCTAATTCAAGATATTTAATATTTACACCACCAATTTTTAAAGCACCAAAATTTCCGTAAGTAGGAAAGGGATCTCCCATATATTTTGGATTAATTCCAATCCAGCTGTCAAGAACAGTCCTCAATAAAATATCAATTCCAATTGTAAGAACTGCGACAGAAAAAACTGGTTCTCCTACCATTGTTCTTAAAAAAGTTCTCTCAATTAGCAAACCCAATATTCCAGTCAGTAAAACTCCTAAAAATAATGCAAGCCAAAAAGAAATACCTCTATCTACAGCCAATGAACTTATGATACCTGCACCTACAACGGCAAGTGCAGGCTGAGCAAAGCTTAAAACTTCCATAGCCTTGTAAATTAAGACAAACCCTATAGCAACTAATGAATAGATTGCAGCTAAAGATAGTCCTTCAACTGTTGCTTGTAGAAAAATAATCAACTGTACATCTCCTCTATTAAGTCACTAAACTTCTCCATCAATACATTTCTTTTAATTTTTTGAGTAGCTGTCATCTCTCCATCTTCATGATCAAGTTCTTTGGGGATCATTTTGAATTTTCTAATCTCTAGAGATGAAGTTTCAGCATTTGCTTTTAAGATTTCACCCCATACAAGATCTATAACTTCCTTTTTTTCTGATAAATCTCTGTAAGTCGTGTGCGCAATATTTTTTCGGAGAGCCCAATTTGATACAGTCTCAAACTCTATTGCTATTAATGCTGACAAAAATTTCCTTTTATCTCCAATTACAAGAGCATCTTTTATAAAAGGTGAAATTTTTATTTTATTTTCTATTTCCTGAGGTGATACATTCTTACCACCACTTGTAATTATGATATCTTTTTTCCTATCAACAATTTTTAAAAACTCTCCATCAAACACACCTACGTCACCGGTATACAACCAACCATCTTCATCTACACATTCTTTTGTAGCTTCTTCATCTTTAAAGTAGCCTTTAAAAACAGCAGGAGATTTAACCAATATTTCGCCATCATCTGCAAGTCTTATTTCCACACCATGATTAGGCACACCTACCGTTCCTAGTTTCATTTTTTTATCATTGTTACCTGTTGCATAGGCGCAGTTTTCTGTCATCCCATAGCCTTCAAAAATTGGGACACCTAATGCTAGAAAAAACTTTAATATTTCAGGTGCTATCGGTGCCGCACCAGAAATTGCAGTTTCAGCTTTACTTAAACCAAGCTTTTTCTTCAATGTCCTAAATGCCAGTAACCAACCAATACCAATAAAGATTTTTGCAATCAGATCATCAAAGCCTTTTTCAAGTTTGCGTTCTGCACCTAAGTTTCCAAAATACATTGAGATTGTAAATAATTGTTTTTTAAGGAATGTTGCATCCTTCATTCTAACCATCGCTCCCGCGTGCATTCTTTCAAGAATTCTTGGAACTGCAGGAAAGATCGTGGGCTGTATTTCTACCAGATCCATTTGTACGGTGTCGATAGATTCAGCAAAATTTATAGTTGCATGTGTGTGAGTTGCTATAAGTAA
>Ga0228634_1002022_pt1 | contig 10678 bp, 9 predicted proteins | sample 42DmetaG_FD_190063 | JGI IMG/M metagenome (GOLD analysis project Ga0228634, IMG submission 190063) | Seawater microbial communities from Monterey Bay, California, United States - 42D | ecosystem: Environmental > Aquatic > Marine > Coastal | place: USA: California | collected 2016-09-27
TTGGCGATGCAGAGGTCGCTAGTGGTACTAGCGCTAACCTGACTCTCGGCGATGGCAGCACCACGGTGACGTTCCGTGCGACAGACGATGACGGCGAGAGCACAAGCAAGAGTGTTACCATCACAGTCTCTGCTCCGGTGGTCGCCAATGTAGTCCCAGTAGTTTCCATCTCCGGTGGCGATAGAACTGTCTCTGACAGTGATGCTAGCGCTGGAGAAACGGTATCTCTCTCAGCATCAGCAACGGATTCAGATGGCAGTGTTTCCAGCACAGAATGGCTCGTAGGAGGCTCTGTTGTCGCAACCGGAACTTCTGCCGACCTATCTCTGCCAGATGGCGCTACAGAGGTAACCTTCCGAGCCACTGACAGCGACGGTGACAGCTCAAGCACCAGTGTGACCATCACAGTTTCTGCTCCGGTGGTCGCCAATGTAGCTCCCGAAGTTTCGATTAATTTAGCTCAAGCGCAAATAACTGATACAGACGGTGTGGCGGGAGAAGTTGTATCTGTCACTGCTGCGGCGACAGACTCGGACGGTGAATTGGCATCTACTTCATGGCTTATTGGAGACGAAGTAGTCGCCAGTGGGACAAGCGCTAGACTACCTCTGAGTGACGGCAGCACTACGGTAACATTTCGAGCGACAGACGACGATGGCGACAGCACTAGCACGAGCGTGACCATTACAGTCGAAGCGCCTGTTGAAACTGAAGAAGAGTTCGTGACTGAATACAATGGTATTGCAGCGCCTTCATTCCTGAGTGAAGAAATAAACACCGTCAGTGTATTCGATATAAACAAACTGAAATTGAGAAGCTGTATTAGGCTCACACTGGAAGGAGAGCCATACTCACTCAACGGTTATGAGCAATATGATATGAACTTCAACTTGCTCAGCTTAGTCGATCTCACATTTAAACTTGTTGATTTCAGGCCATTCAATCTCAATGGGTCAAGTAACCAGTTTGGTGAAACACCCGATTGCTCCGGTCAATTTGAATTATCGTCAAATGTTTATAAAGATATTATTGCTGTCCCCGGGACAACTGAAGCTGGCAACCTAAAATACGATTACTATGACTTAGTTATCGATCTGATTGACGTGGACAGCTTGCTTTTTAGACTTCGAGATATATCTATTATTACTGGCCCGAGTAGCGTCAGATGAATTTAAGGTGGTTAACAAGTCTCTGAGTACGAGCTCATGTAAGCGGTCGGATAATCTGAATGACATGCTGAGTCGGGCTTATCTCGTTGTATGAATTCTCTGTCCATCCTGCTTGAGTACGAAGATAGAACATAGCAGCTGTAGTGTTTCCTTCTAGAGCTTGAGCGATAAGATTAGTAGCAACATCGGCTATCGCGCGAGATTTTCCGGCTCTGAATGCTCTGGCGACCTCAGGCTGCCGTTCTTCAATTGCCCTGAAAGTATTCGCACATACGCCCATGTAGTCTGCAATCTGAGTTTTGGTTAATACAGCGGCCAGTTCCTCTACTTTACCGATCTGCTCTTCATTAAATACGATTAGCAGTTTACCAATAACCGGGAATTGGCTCATTATTCTTCCTCCTTCGCATTATAAGTATATTTAGATCAATAACTTAAAATCAACAAAGGTCAATGTGCTACAGGTTGTGCTACGAGGTCTCAAATCCCGACTAGATTAACAGCATTCCTGAGCTTATCTACTGACACATCAATATATCGCTGAGTAGTCGCCAAGTCTCGATGTCTCGCCAACTCTTGTATTACTCGTACTGAAACACCCTTCTCAGAGAGATCAGTAATGAATTTCCTTCTTCCTGAGTGACTAGAAGCATTGATACCTACATTTGAATAGAGTGTCTTGAACAGTATCTGAAGAGTCTGTGAAGAGAAGTGACCACCAGTGCGCTGCGAGTAGATCAGAGAGTCACAAGACGCTCTGTGTTGCTCTCAAGATACTTCTTAATCTCTTTCTTCACGAATTCTGACAGATAGACACTGTTTGCCTTGCTGCCTTTCGTCATATCTTTAGTCAGAAGCACTGTATCCTTGATATTACCCTCGCCATCTACGACATCACCGACTTTGAAAGACGCTATCTCACACGCTCTGAGTCCAACATAGTATGAAAGTATGATTACAAGACGATTTCGTGCTGAGTGACGAGTGATGCGAGTCGTCTTGAGAAGTCGCTTTACTTGCTCGTCTTTGAGTACTGGTGCTTGCTTCATCTCGATTGCTCCCTCGTCAGCCAAATGTCTGTTATGTATTGAAAACTATGATGAAATAGTACAAAAATACATAACATAAATCAACCTAAGCACTTGATATATAGCGCTTTTTATACCCTTTTGATTTCCTTGAGGTTTCTGCAACATGTATGAGAAGTTGAAAAACAATACATAACCGAAATTCAGCTGTCGTTGTTACGAACAAGCTCCAGAGCTTCGTTCCAAGAGATTTTGCGCACAGACGAGTGTCTGTTGCGATTTGAGTGTTAAAACTCGTGAGAAGTGTGTGTAGGAAGGGTGCTTATTGGCTTACCTGAGCTTCTTAACTCTTTCTTCCAGAACATTGCATATCAACGATTACGACTTATTTTTCTATGAGAAAGTTGTAAATATCACTGTTAATGCATAAAGTCGCAAGAAACTAAAGCATTAGATGGAACCAGAATAATGAAACGCTCTCTATGTATATTCATACTTGTTTTACTACCTCTCTCGATTGTTAGAGCCGATACCACCGCCTGCATTTTTGACTGGGCTGAATCAGCAGCGCCTTCACTAATCTCGTCTAGTAGTGAAACTCAGAATATTCAGTATGGTGACTTCACGCTTCGATACTATGATAAAACTAAGAACGCACTCATTGTCCAAAACGATAGTAAAAAATTGTATTTTTATAATGTTGCGAAATATTTAGCAGGTGACGCTGAGCTCGAAATTTTTGCGGAGACAAAAACTGGAGTTATCAATTTTGATATTCGAGCTTATCAAAGCGGGCCATCAGACTCTAATAACGCTGTTTTGGATATACTAATCGATGGGGAATTAATAAATTCAGTGACCGTAGATTTCAGCCCAAGTAGTGAAAGCTTTCCTGCTTGGAGCCGTGATAGTAATGTTAACTTTTCATTTGATTATAGTAAGGCTGGGTTTAAGAATATATCTCTTAGATCAAAATCAGGAGGGCTACTGGAAGCATCTAATGTGCAATTTTTAGGAGAGGAAATTTTACCGAGCGAGGATAATCTCAATAATAAATTCGGAGAGTTTAGTAGTCTTAATTGGATCGGCTCGAGAAAAATCACTTCATATAACATTACAACCCATGATAGCAATATATCGGAAGTAGGTGATGTTCATTATTGGGCCTTGGTGAGCGATTGTGTTGACGTGAAAGAGCCAATACCAGTTGAAGCAACATCATATTTGGAAGCGCACTCAGATCAAAAATTCCCTATAAAACTGCCTGACTTAACGGGTAAGGGATGGCAGCCAGTGTCGTGGGAGCTTGCAGATTTCCTACAGAATGGATCACAGACACTTGTAGCGGGTACATTAGCTAAAAGTGCTTTTGATCTCTCATATTATGATGAAGACAAAACAGGTGAGTTCTACTTTTTCTCAAGAGAGACTTTAGAAGATGATTGGGTGGACATTACTGACCTTTTACTGAGCGATAATACTGGTTGTGTAATACCAAGAAAAACTATTGTGTCTGATTTTAATAATGATGGTCGTCCAGATGTTGTGTTCGCATGCCATGGTCTAGATTTTTCACTCGAGGTCTTAACTGAAGAAGGATTACAAAGAGGTGAGGCGAGCAGAATACTATTGAGTAAATCTGACGGAACATATGAAAACAAGGTGTTGTCGCATGATGGCAAATATGAAAACTGTTTTTGTCATGGTGGTGCCGCTGGTGACATAGATAATGATGGTAATATTGATATCTTATTGAGTGATTCATTTTCTACAGATCCTGCGTTCGAAGAATTTAAAAAATGGGATGGAAATGTTGGCCAACTACATATTCTCTTGGGAGATGGAAATGGTAACTTCAAGTTGAAAACAGATTTACCAAAAAGTTTGTTAGAATGCTGCTATTACTCTTCAGATTTATACGACTTTAACGGCGATGGATATCTGGACATTTGGGCGAGCGGTGGAGCGCCGCACGGTACTTACCAAGAGAGAAACATTATTGCTTATAGCAGGGAAGGGCAGTTTTTTGAAGAGGACATAGTCGATTTACCAACTGACGGTAAGCATACTTTTTCTGGCGACTTTATAGTCAATGACGGATATGTTTATCTTGGCGGGATTAATATTGACTTCAGCAAGGCAAGTTACTATTGGGGCTACGCTGTCACCAAAATTCCAATAGATGGTTCGTCGTATGAAGTAATTTACGAACATGAAGGTTGGTATGACGATGTTTGTGACCCTAATGGCGGGACGGACTCTTGGATCATATGGATTTTAGTGGAAGATGGCCATATTGTACCAAAACAAGACTGCGCAGGGCACAACTTCAAGGTGCCTCTTTAAAACTCAAGTTAAGAGGTCAGGCCAGCAGTTCTAGTTGAAAATTTACTAGAGGACACAGAACAAAATTCAAGTAGTCTTTCCTGACTAGTCCAGAGCTTCGTTCTAAGAGATATTGAGTACAGATGAGTGTCTTTGTGTGATTTGAGTGTTGAAACTCGTGAGAAGTGAGTGCTGTGACTACTTCAGAGTCACATGTAGTCTTTCTTAGTGTATTTCCCACATACCTTGCAGTATATAAAAATATAGGTTATAGACCGGTAGATATAATAATAATAAAAAAGAGCACTAATGAATTTTCTGCAATCTGTATCGGCTTGCTTTAATAAATACCTAACCTTTAATGGAAGAGCTAGTAGATCTGAATTCTGGTGGTTCTATTTGTTTTCTACTCTGATGAGCTGGACCGCTTCAACAGTTGGGGAATTGACTTTGGGCATGGGACTAGAATTAGGCTCGACTATTGCCTCGACAATTTTACAGATCGCTTTCTTGCTCCCATGGCTCGCCGTAGCATCAAGACGTATGCACGACGTCGATCGCTCGGGCTGGTGGATACTGATAATGTTCACAGGTATCGGAATAATCTTGCTTATCTACTGGTGGGCTAAGAAAGGAAACTTTAGAGAAAACACCTTTGGCAGCCCGGTATTGTTTAGTTAAGAGCTGCTATTCGAAGATGTCTCACTTCATGGATTTGATTGTGCAGTAGAGAAATTAGCTTGTTACGAGAAAAAATTCTAGCGAGGTGAAAGCATGAAAACAAGAACTGTAAGGTCATCAAAGTGGATAGAAAAGCTACGTTTCACTTGTGCAATTTTGCTATTTTCGGGAATAGTAAATGCGCAAGAGAGTTCAGCGCCGCCAGCGCTTTTTTTGTCTGCCGAGGAAATTGAAAAACAACTCGATGCCGCTACATCGGCTTCTGCCTCAGCCGGTGGGTGGTCGGTTTCGATCTCGCCTGGCGTATCAGTGAGACGGCGTAGCAGCGCAGTTAAACAGTTTGCGATCTTTCATCCCTGGAGTATGGAAATTTATCGAATACTAGAAGGTAGCGGTGAATTTGTTACTGGCGGAAAGCTAGTATTGCCACTCGCAGATTCACCAAGCGCAGATATAGTAAGGAGTGAGCATGGTATCGACGGTGGCTTGGTGCGTGAAGTTAAAGCAGGTGATGTACTTGTTTTGCAACCTGGAACACCGCATTGGTTTCGACATATAGATGGAGAGACAATTACCTATATGGAAAGTCGTATTCGAATAAGTACTCATCCAATCCAATTTCAATAGGCTGTAAACAGGCGCCAACATAGAGACTGTAACTCGTCTTTCTCTTTCTCTAGATCCCGCTTCAATTTGATAATTCGCATCTGCTCTTAAACTTTCACAAATTAATCAAAGATTAAAAAACTCTCGCACGTGACTTTTGAAAGGTTCTGCGAACGCTGAATCATATTTCTCCCAAAATAGTCTAAAACCCTGTGTATTTTTGAGCTCATTACTATAGTAGGCATCTGCGCCTTCCCAAAAAGCTTCTGGAAGTGCTTCGTCAATATTTTGATAGTAGATATATTCCCAAGTGTTAAATAAGACAAAGTAATAGAAGTCACATTGCCTAATTTGACCCTCTGTTAAATTGGCTATTCCACGGTCGCAACTAACCAACAACTCGGCTAGTTCGTCATCAGATATGACTGCCACCATTGGGTTGATATTTAATTCAAGTGCGTTGTAGTGTGCTTGACTACGTAGAAACTTGTTATTATCCGCTACTTGAATGCCGAGATATAGGAGTGAAATCAAAACACCAACTGCTGCTAAGATGTCGGCAATTTTCTTAATATTCGATAAATTCATCGTCTTTAACCTATCTACACAGTTTTGAAAGTTTATCATGTTATCTAATCGTTTGAGCAGAATGCTACTGGGAAGCGACTCGAGCCTCGTCTGAGTGAAGCTAGCAACCGTTTTTTTCCTCCCTTCTCTAAAGAAAATTATTTCTATATTCTTTCTGTGACATAGGTTTGTTGAGATCGTAAGGGGCCACAAGCTATATAAAGTAACCTACACTTGTGATTTCCTTGAGGTTTTTGCAACATGTATGAGAATCTACAAAACAATACATAACTGACATCCACCTATCGTTGTCCCGAACAAGCTCCAGAGCTTCGATTTAAGCGATTTGAGTACTATCGAGTGCCTGAGTGTGATTTGGGTGACAAAACTCGTGAGAAGCAACTGTAGGAATGGTGGCTTGAATGCAGGTAATTGAGTTGCGGGCACCAAGTTAAGGTGTAGTATTTACAATTAACAAGGCCAGTAAGCATAACAAGAAGAAAGAGCAATCATATGAAATTCCTTAAAGTCCTCTTAGCAGCAACTCTTATTGTCCCATGCTCTGTGATAGCACAGGTGCCAGTAGCCACTTTTGAAGGTGATGAGCTAAAAATCCCAAGCCTAGTTCTAGGAGATCAAAACTACAAAGATATCGTGATGAAATATCTTGGTGGCATGGATTTTGATGTCACTCAGATTCAAGAAACAACTGACCCAATTATTCATTCCTCTTCTAAATTCGAATCAGGGAAGCTTGTGGTCAATGCTCTAGAACTTGGCAACGAGACATACGCTAATCTTCTCTTTGATTACGTTGGAGGTACGAGTCTAAAGCTGGGGAGTTTTAAGGGGCCTGTAAAAGAACTCAGTTTTAAACAAACAGATTTTTTACTTGTAGAGCCGAAAGAATGGAAGACTACGGAGAAGGTACTTAACAATAATTTAGGGCAATTTGAAAATAAACGCTCTGATCTTATAGTTCATGATTTCCCCTTAATAGATATTGATCGAGACGGCCTTAAAGATCTACTTATTGTTGGCACTAAGTGGGATGAAGGCTTCGTAGACGAAACTGTTTCACTGCGCTGGCTAAGAAATACAGGTAAAGGGTTTGAGGAAGGGGATAGTTCAGTTTTTCCGGTAACGTCAGCTAGATGGCTTTTGAAATATTCTCATGTTGCTGATTTCAACAATGATGGCTTCGATGACTTCTTTGGGGTTGACACCGGTTATGATGGGCCACCTTTTCCTGGCGGCGCCAATCTATTGCTTTTGAGCAAAGAGAATGGCGGATTCGAAGATGTAAGTCTGAGTAACGAATTATTTGATTATAGAGGATTCACACATTCATTAGCAGTTGGAGATATTAACAACGACGGATCACTAGATATTGTTACCGCTGATACAGGCGGAATAGACGGCAGAGCTAATCAAATATCAATAAGAATTCTCATTAACGATGGCGTTGGCAATTTTACTCTTGGCACATCATTTCAGAATCTGACGAATAGTGATGCGCCGTACTACGACTATGGGGCTGTTTCTCTAGCACTAATAGATCTTAATAACGATAGTCATTTAGATCTTGTTGTCGGAGCGCTCGAAGAGAGAACGAAGGATCGAATATTCTGGAACGATACCGACGGGCAATTCTCAACAAAAAATTATTCTACTATACCCGATTTTTTCGATTCGGACGGGAGCCTGCTCGGAAATTCACTATCCATACTTGGAACAGATTTAGATTTTGATGGTGACAGAGATCTCATTATATCAAAAACAAACAAGATATATATCGGTAAGGGACTTCAATTTTTGCTGAATCAAGGAGACAAAAATTTCATAGATGGCACGGAAAACTATTCACCTTTAACATATAGACAAAATCCCGATAAATTAAATATCCCATTTTTCATAAAAGAATTAGATATCAATATGGACGGTCTTCCAGATCTTAAGCTAAATTATGGTAAAGAAAGTTATTTTGAAGATGGTGCTTCCAAAATATTCCCTCATTTTTGGATCAAGCAGCAAGATGGGAGTTACGAGGAGCTTTCTACTGAAATACTAAATCAAAAGGGTTGGTTCTGGCTCATTGATTATGACGAAGATGGCGATATCGATATCATCAATCGAAGCTCAAGATTTCAGAAAAGAAGTGGAGAAGAATCATATCTATCAGACGAAATATTCGAATGGAGAATCTTAGAAAACGAGTCTTTGTGATGCAGACGCTGAATCATCCGCTGCTTCGTTCTAAGAGATTTTGAGTACAGATGAGTCTCTGTGTTTGATTTAAGTGTTAAAACTCGTGAGACTTGATTAGAGAGTGATGCTAGCTAAATCTGCGCCTCCAAAAATGATTGTAATAGTTACTAGTAGGACTTAGAGTCTTTAAACTTATCTGTGTTTGAGGTTGAAAAAATGAAACGCACTCTATACACCTTTCTTCTATCTCTTTTGCCATTTCACACTTTTGCTTCTCAATTTGAATGTTTAGCTGATTGGGCAGAATCTGCTGCTCCTTCTTTATTGGCATCCTCAACGAATTCTTCAACCATTGAATATGGCTCGTACTTGCTCAGATACTACGAAATTTCGGCAAAAGTACTGGCAGAGAGTAGAAATAACAAAAACATCTACTTCTATGATGTTTCCGGATATCTGAAGGGAGATGAAGCAATTCAATTATATGCCGAACCCAGAACCTCTGATCTCACTTTTGAAATCAGACGCTGGATAGATAAACAAGTTGAAACTAGTTTTGCGATAGTAACCGTCAATGGAATAGAAACCAAAATTGAATTGCCAGCGACTGATCCAGGTAGAACGCTTCCTTACTGGAGTAGTTACATAGCTCATACAGTTCCAGTTACATTCGAAGCTCCACCAGGACTCGTATCAATCGTTTCCGAGGGGGGTCTAGCAGAAATAAAAGAAATATTCTTTGACGGAATTTCTTTAGAGCCGGGCTCAATAAACTACATAGATATCGCCGGGACTGTCAATCCGTATTGGCTCGATCGTAAGAATAGGAATTTCAATATAAAAGGCAGTAGTTCATTACAATCGATTGGGAACAGGGAATATTGGAATATTTTTAGTGGCTGCAAGATTTCAAACGAGCCAAAAGCCGTTCAGCAAACAAGCTATGGAAATACTCATAGTTCCGACAATTTTTCATTTGAGCCCCCCGTGGTTTTACAGCCGAACTTTCCTTCAAATTCCCAGGCGCTCGCAGACTGGCTTCAGATTGGAACAATGTCTCTATTAGTATCAGAGTTGGCTCCATATACTTATGATACAGAGTCCGAGTTGAGAAGTGGTAAGTTAAAATTTTACTCTCGTGAAAACGAAAATTCGGAATGGGTTGACGTCACAGATATCCTACTTGACGATGAAACTGGATGCATTTTAGCGAGGAAAATACTGGTCGGAGATTTCAATAACGACGGGAAACCAGATGCCTTTTTCCTATGTACCGGAACAGATCTCATTAATGTGACTGGAGAAAGAGATTTTGGCGAGTCAGCAAACAGAATAATTCTAAGCACTGATTCAGGAAAGTATGAAAATAGGGAGGTTAGTACGAGCTATCCGTTCACTTACAGTCATGGTGGATTCGCTTTTGACTACAATGATGATGGGAATCTTGATGTTCTTGCTACCGATAACATTAGCGGCGAATGGGTTGATGGAGTATTCAAGCAAGATGGCTTCAGATTTGGCAGTCCATATCTTCTTCTAGGAGATGGAGCGGGTAATTTCGAGTTTAGCTCCGAAATATCTGATTTTTTTACGACGCCAAAATACAGAACGTATTACTCAATAGAAGGTTTAGATGTTGATAAGGACGGGGACGTAGATATTTGGGCAAATGGCAAGGACGAAAATGGGTATGTTAGTTTCATACTCATCAATGAAGATAATAAATATTCCATAGATAGAAAAATTGAACTCCCTATCGATAAAGAATACGTTTCTGCACAAGACGTAATGTTGATCGATTCAAATTTATATACCACTTATATTAAATTAGACTACAGCAAAGACCAGTATTATTGGGGTATAGCGGTACAAAAGGTTGATCTAGATACACTTCAAGAAGAAATTATTTATTCGCATGACGGAATTTATGATAATCAATGCGGAAAGCACTTTGCTGGAAATCAAATGTCGTGGTTTATTTGGCTACATTACGAAGACGGCTACTTAATGCCCCGAAATTCTTGTAGTGGAATCAAGATAGCAATTGACCCTTAGTCGTTTTGGCTCACATTGCGAGTCCAAAGCTTCGATCTA
>Ga0228634_1002028_pt1 | contig 10648 bp, 7 predicted proteins | sample 42DmetaG_FD_190063 | JGI IMG/M metagenome (GOLD analysis project Ga0228634, IMG submission 190063) | Seawater microbial communities from Monterey Bay, California, United States - 42D | ecosystem: Environmental > Aquatic > Marine > Coastal | place: USA: California | collected 2016-09-27
CTCCACTTTAGCTCTTCTATAAAGTTCATATTAATTCGTTAAATCTTTAAATACTGATGATAGTGACTTTTGTTCTAGCTGCAAGGTTAAAATTATTAAATTATTTTCCTGACTGAAACGAGAAATCTCCGATCTAGGATCAACAGACTTCGAATATAAAAGCCAACCCTTATCTTTCTGATCAACCTTATTTATGTCTCTAATTCTTGAAAGCTGAGATTTGGTAACCTTACCTTCAAATTCAACAAACACTGTTTTAATTTCGCTTTGATCATGTAGTCTTTGTGTAGGCGTGTCAGCTACTATCTCTCCTTTAGACAGAATAACAACACGGTCACATATTGCCTCTGCCTCTTGCATAATGTGCGTAGAGAGCATTAATGTTTTTTCTTTTCCGATAGCTTTAATAAGCTCTCTAATTTCTACGAGCTGATTTGGATCAAGACCAGATGTGGGTTCATCTAGGATCAAGACCTCTGGATCGTGAATCATCGCTTGTGCAAGTCCAACTCTTTGTCTGTAGCCCTTTGATAAAGCTCCTATTTTTTTATTCTGCTCAACTTCTAGACCTAAAGTGTCTATCATTAAATCTACACGTTCTGATCGGTTTGAAAGCTTATAAATACCAGCAACAAAATCTAGGTATTCTCGAACGTACATATCTAGATACAACGGGTTGTTTTCTGGTAAGTAACCTATTTTCTGTTTCGGATTAAGTTGGTCTGTTCCGACGGGCATTCCTGAAACTAAAATTTCACCTGATGTTACAGGAATAAACCCTGTAATCATTTTCATCGTTGTACTTTTCCCAGCACCATTTGGTCCTAAAAAACCAACAATCTCACCAGACTTCACAGAAAAACTAATGCCTTTAACTGCGGCTTGTTCTCCATAATATTTAAATACGTTTCTTACTTCAATCGACATGGTAAGACGAAATTAATGATTTTTATTACTCCATTGAAGGACGAGGGATAGGAAGCGAAAATAAAGCTAAAAAGAACGCAAATAATGTGACTCCTGTCTGAGTTTCTAAAGTATCTTCAAAAAAGAAAGTGACGAACATTATTGTCCAAAACACAAAACCACTTATATTTTCATGACTCAGTTGAATTTTAGCACTTATGAACAATAGATATAGGAAGCAAATGACGCCTATGATACCAAATGTTATAGCGCTTGTCAAAAATGTGTTATGCGCTCTAATTTGATTCTTCACAGTTAGCTTAGAATCGAGAGATTGATATTTATCTTTGAAAGCAGTATTTAGGTCTCCGGTACCTACACCTTTGATTGGATTATCGAGATAAATAGACCATCCAACCTTCCACGCTTCAAATCTTTGAAGCAATGAGTGCCCATTTGGATCTGACATATGACTTAGCTGATACCTTAAGCCCTCAATTCGACCCATAAATCCACCTTGCATTTCTGAAACATGGGCCATACCTTCTTCTATAGCATGAATCTCTGCTGAAGATAACTGGCCAACTCCAATTCCCGAGTTTGGGTAATCTTTAGAGCTTAAAAAGCGGGCGAGTGTATATTTTAAGTCTTGACTTCTTTTGTCTTTTCCATCATAAGGAATGTCGGATTTTTTTTCCCATGCTAACATAACAGAAGGAATATTGACTTTCGGAGGCATGTCGTAACGAACATTGGATTTCAAACCGACATAAATCAATAAACAAGTGACCAAACCCGAGCATATTAAGAAAAGGAAAGGGATGTATTTTTTATTATTGAGGAGTGGGTATATCACTAAAGCAATTCCAATTGCAACTATCGAAAGTATTCCCGTTAAAACTTGACTTGAAAATGTATAAAACAAAAACCAAATACCCATCAAGATCAATCCAATTCTCAAACCTCGAGAATCCTTGTAAAGATCATAAAGTAATGGCAAAGTAAAGGCCACCATTATTGCATAACGAATGTGAGAATTGAATAATGACATATCACGCGCATCTTTAAAATCAAATGAGCTTTCAAAAAAATGATAGACCGTAAAATTTATTACGCTTGTAACGAGCATGCCTAATAAAAAAACAATGATTAAAAATTTATAGCTTTTTCGTAAAACAATAGGACGAGCAATAACAATTAAAGGAACTACAACTATTGTTGCTTTGCTCTTAAGGTCGTCAAGACCAGATATTATATCATTAGTCCAAAGAAGCCCAAGAATATGAAGCACATAAAACACGAAAACCGCGATAAAAAAACGATTGCTTTTTATATTAATGAAATATTGCTTAAAATCACCCTCAATGATAAGGTTAAGAAGTCCTAAAAGGATTCCCATTGACATTAGAAACTTACTGCAAACAACACCTACTGTGAATAAACACAAAACAAACAAATGGATATAATAATGAATCAGTGTTTTTGACAGCCTACTCATTCTTCAAATCTATTTTTTAAGTATCTCATTATAAACTTTTTCATCCCTTAAGACCTCCAAAGCCTTGATCACGTCTAAATCGGAACGAAAACCATGACGGCTAATTCCCGACTGGAAATAATAACGAGAAATGATTTCACTTTCTATCCATTCTGTTAATTCATCTCGAACCGCATTAATTTCCTTTTCCAAATCAGCACCAATAAATGCTTCCATCTCTTTTAAAGTTGGTTCTAAAAGCGTTAAATACCCCTCTTCCTTTGCGGTTTCTTTAAGCTCCTCTAGCTTTAGTTCCGATCCTGTTTGAAAGGTAAACGCCTCATCCAAGAGTACAAAGTCAACAAATGCTTTAAAGTCCAAGTCACTTAAATCAAAGCTTTCAGGCTCAGCTATAGAATCCCTACTCGATGTGTAATCAGTTGCAAAATTAAAAATCATGTTTTCAACTAATAACTTTGAGCTTAACCTGCTAAGTAGTGCTTTATTAATGTTTATGTCAGGAACGATACCCCTTCCATCAATTACTTCCCTTCCATTTCGAGTTTGAAACTTACTTAATAAAGTGTCTGAAATTTCAGCAGCCTTTGCCTTCGAATCTTTGTCATAATATTCGAGTCTTTGAACACATCGACCTGAAGGTGTGTAATATTTAGAAATAGTAAGCTTTAGTTTTGAACCATATTTTAAATCAAAAGTGCGCTGAACAAGTCCTTTTCCAAAACTTTGACCGCCAATAATAACGGCTCTATCAAGATCTTGTAAGCTTCCCGCAACGATTTCACTGGCAGAGGCACTCCTCTCATTAATTAAAACCACCAATTTTATATTTGGAAAAGATGGCTTTTCCATCGTTTCATAGGCTCTATTTTCTTCTACCAAGCGTCCTTTTGTTGAGACTATGAGCTGACCTTTAGGAACAAACAAATTAACGATTCTTATTGCTTCCATCAACAAACCACCTCCATTATCCCTTAAATCCAGAATCGCGGTCTTCATACCTTGATTTTTTAAGGTATCAAATGCCTCTTTAACGCTCTTAAACGCAGTTTGAGAAAAAGAAGAAAGCTTGACATAGCCAACATCACTCGCCAACATTCCAGTATATGGTAGATCGGGTAACTTAATCTCTTCTCTCGTTACTTTTATAACTTGCTGCGGCTGATTGATTCTTTCTATACTGATTTCAATGGTCGTACCTCTCGGTCCCTTAAGAAAGGAGGATACTTCATCTGAAGTTTTATCGAGCATAGAAACCCCATCAATAGCTAAAATCTTATCCCCGGCTTTTAAGCCACTCAGATGAGCAGGACTGTTTTCGTAAGGTTGTACAATACAAGTGTAGTTCTCTATTTTTCTAATTAGTGCTCCAATACCTCCATACTGACCTGTTGACATCATTCGAAAATTCTCCATATTTGACTCATGGTAGAATACTGTATAGGGATCAAGTTTTTTGAGCATCTCATCAATGGCCACCTTCGAAATATATCCCGTTGCAGGTTCATCGACATAATACAAATCTAAATACTCATGTATTTGATCCATAAGCTCAAGATTTTTTAAAATCTCAAAACCTCGAGATTGGCTTTTACCCATCCATGGTAAAAGGCAAAAACACAGAAAGAATAGTACTTTTTTTAGAGACATCTTATTATTGGATTTTTTTTAAAGCAGCGAGGAGATAAGTTTCGATTTCTTCGTACTCTAGCCTGGTATTAAAACTATACAAAATTGCAATATGAAACATACAATCAACCTTTCCTGAAAGTAATTCCTTATTTTTTCTAACTACTTCTCGAATTCTTCGTTTCAGAAAATTTCTATCTACTGCCTTTTTGAAGTTTCTTTTAGGAACAGAAATTAAAAGTTTAAAAGGCGTATTTTTTTTCTTAGGAAGTGTATTGTAAATAATTATAAACGGATGAGATTTCACGCGTCTACCGGATGAAAACAAACTTTCAATCTCTCCTTTATGTGTTAATCTTAATGATTTTTGAAATGACTGGTCCATTAAATAATTGGGTTGAAACTACTCTACCTCCTCGAAATCATCAAATTTATCTTTATTCTTTGAAGGGGCTTTTGAGACAATTCTAGCTATAATAAATTGAAAAGCATTCATCGTTTTAGTTAAAATATCTAATAAAAAGAAAAAGCCGATAATTTTGAAAATGAAACCTATGATTGCAGTAGTCTCAATATCGATAATCGTTACTTTGAACCATATTGCAATATTGTTTTGTGCAATACTCGGTTCAAGTATAAATAAAATGAACACCAATAATGATAACATTATTAGCACCATTTCATAACGCGAATTAAATTGAACAGCATTAGATTGAATCCCCATTCTTGAAAGAAAGATATTCTTATTTTGATTTTTTTGGAATTTTCCAACAAAGTACAAGAATAAGATAAGCATGACTGGTACTAAAGCTCTTAACTCGATTTTTGCCTCTGTATCTGATACAGAAAATAAAAATATAACATTCACCAAGAAGAGATACTTTACACCCTTTACCAGGTAGTTACTCAACTCACTTTTAACAGCACCTGAGGTAATGAACTTTATTCCTAAATCAATAAAAAACCAAATAAAACCATAAATGGCGAAAAAAACACCCAATTGAAAAGTGAGACCAAGTATTTCCATTCTAATCTACAAATGATTTAATTATAAATATAAAGGTAGTATATTAATGAATGTGTTCGAAATGAGACCAAAGGCGTTCTAAAATAAATAAAGGTATAAACACCAAGTTGCTAATAATAAAGCAAGCCCAAAATATAAAGGATTATCTCAAAGAACATTCATTGCGAATAGTAATAATCCTTTTTAAGGAGTTGAATCTTACAGGTTTTATTTCTCCGTCCAAAGATAACATCCAAAAAAAGCCGAAATTAATATTACTTTACGACTTTTATAACTGTCCTTCTATTTATGGTATGGTTTTCCTCAGTACAATCCTCACATTTAATTTCTAGCTCAGATTCTCCTTTGTAAGCACCAGAAATATTTTCTTTTTTGAAACCTTTGGAAACAAGATATTCCCTAGTGCGCTCCATTCTTTTCTTAGAGAGCCAAATATTATATTCCTCACTCGCTCTCTTATCACAATGCGATTCAATGATCATTTTTACAGCAGCTTTATTTTCTATGCTAGAACAGAACGCTTGTAAAGCATCTTTATTTGAGGCATTGTGATAACTTGAGTTGAAGTCAAAATAAATTATTGTTTCAGGTAAAACCTCTACAACTTCAGGTGCAACAATCTCCGCAGGCTCATTAATATCTACACTAACCTTCGCGACTTGTCCAACAGCATCTGTTACCTCGACGACATAAGTGCCTTTTACCAAATCAGTTGGATCTTCAATTATAGCTCCATTAGACCAATTAAAGGAATATGGTGCGACACCACCCTCAGGTGTCAAATCTATAGAACCATCATTCCCTTTATATACTGAGACATCTATACCTGTAGCTGAAGCCAAAAGAGGTGGGGGTGGTAAGAAAGTAGAATAATAAATATCACTTCGTTCACTGTCTCGGTTACTCGACCAATAAAAGAACCCGTCAGAAATTGTAAAGTACGCGTCAAATTTTGACGAATTAATTTGAGAACCTATATTTACTGGACTTGACCATTCACTCCATGAGTCTGAAGTCTTAATCGAATAAAAAATATCAGCATCTCCTTCGCCTCCCCTTCCATTCGTTGAAAAATAAAGTGTGTCGTTATTTTCAGATAAGAAGGGAGATATTTCAAAACCTGATGAATTCACCTGAGCACCTAGATGCATTGGTTTAGACCACTTTTCTCCTTCCTTAATGCTGATGTATAAATCTTCTTCTCCTAATGTTTCTGGACCTGCATAAGAAATGATAATAACATCACCGTTTCTGTTAACATGAAAACCATAAAAATCACCCTCAATATCCAATCCGGGTATAGTTATCTCCTTGGGAGTTCCCCAGCTATCACCTTTCTTTTTAGCGTATGATATTCCTTTTTTCAGATCCTTTTTGCCATCATAAGAATTGATCAGATAAACTATACTTTCATCACTATTAAAGCCGACTATTGAATTATTATACTTGTTGTTTAAATCCTTGTAGTCCTCACCTTTACTGTAATTCTTATCACCATTCCATGTACTAGCCCAAATATCTTGATCATTCAGACCTCCTATTGATTCGGGATCATTGACCCTTGTATAGTAGAGCTTAGAATCTTCTTTAGAAAAAACAGGAAACAATTCATCGGCTTCAGAATTCACCTCTCCGCCCAGTCGATGAGGCTCCTCAATATCCATATACTGTCCGTGCACTATTATACCTTGTAAAAGAGCACCAATTAAAAAACAAATTCGCATAACTTTGATGTGTTTATCTTCCTAGCATTAACCCAAGCGTTAGCTCGTGCCCTCCAGAAGAGAAATTATTAAATCTTGATAATGAGTAATCGTAAGAATACCCTACTTTAAAACGTTCACTGACATTCATCCCTGCCATAATTAGCATCGCATCTGTATGTCGATAACCAACGGTCAACCACAACCAATTTTTATATTCAAGCTGTATATTTCCATCTATTGACAATGGCGATGGATTCATATACTTCAAGAGAAACCCAGGCGTAACGGTAAGGTTATCACCTACAGGTATCTTATATCCTCCAATTAGATTGAAATGAACTTGTGGATTGAAGTTAGCTGTACCTTGTCCAAACTCGACTAAGTCACGAGTCAACTGTTCTGCTGCTAGACCTAAAAAGAATTTTTTGGAGTACATGTATAACCCCGCACCGACATCCATTAGGTATTTGTTGGATTGGTTTTGAATAAAATTATCATACGTAGCATCTACATAAGGATTCTGCCCTGGAGCAATTACATTTAGAACTTGTGCTTGATTTGCAAAGAAAGTGTTGTTTGAAAGCCCTGCTTTTACCCCAAAAGAAAGGTTGATTTTCTTGGTCATTGGGATATGTATGGCATAAGTTCCTGAAAAGGCCATTTTTCTGAATGCACCATATTGATCAGCAAGTAACTGACCTCCAAAGGTATGTTTTAGTTTTCCTGTTTTGATTTCAGGATTCTCTACAATACCGCTACTCGTTCTAATTCCTGGGTTATAAAATTTAGGTTTAAATTTTACAGGAACTGAAAACGCCAAATAAGATGTACGAGGAGCGTCAGCAACTCCAAGCCACTGCCACCTACCGGATAATGTAACATCTACAAAATCATAAACACCGGCCGCTGCAGGGTTGACCATGAATTGGTTACGTTGATATTGGGAATACTGTGGCACCTGCTGAGAATAGGCGGAAAACCCAGTAAATAATAGAAATATATAAATTAATTTTTTCATAATATGGTTATTTTACAATAGTAATAATTCCGTTTGACTTTGGTGTTGTATTGTCATTATATTCAATGATAAAGTAGTAAGAAGCCACTGGAAGAGGTTCGCCATTGAAGGTACCATCCCAAGGCATCTGATCATAAGCCCCTTGAATAGATTCATAGACCTTGCTACCAAGTCTGTTGTATACACTAACGACATTGTTAGGGTAAATAGCATCTATATCATTTAATGACCATGTGTCATTAGTTTGATCTCCATCAGGAGTGAAAGCAGTAGGAATAATAATTCCACACTCTTCAAAGGCAATAAGAATTATTTGTGCTGGACCTTCGCATCCATTCTCTGTTGCCGTGACGTAGTAGCTTGTACTTCCCACTATTGTTTCTGGTGTATATGTGTCTTGATTTCCAAGAACATCTGTAAGGTCTTGGTCTGCATACCAGGTGTAGCTTCCTGAGCTTCCATCAGCTTGCATAGCATCGGGTTGTTCATTGGCACAGTAGCTCACATCTGCCGAAGTATTAGGTGCTGTAGGCAGGGCATTTATGGTAATGGTTTGTGTTAGATTCACTGCATTGTTACAGTTCTCATCTGTGATTTGTGTAAGTACATACACTCCAGGCGCGGTACCAAGGTCGATACTTGCTGTACTTGTATTCATACTATTACTCACACCATCAATAGTATAATCCAAGGTCAGTGCTCCTGAACCACTAAGCGCAGCAGTAAGACTCTCTACCGTTTCTCCTTCACAATAGGTACCTTCTCCAGAAAAGGAGACCACTTCTGGTAAACTATTGATGCTCACCTCAAAGAAAACTTCATCACTACATGTACCATTGGCATCATACATATACACCTGCTGCGAGGTTGTGATTGAACCCGTAAGTATTGCTCCGCCATTGGCTTGTGCAGCATCGTAATAATTCTGATTACCTGAAAGATTTGTTCCTTCAATGGTAACAGGAAGCTCAAAGCTAACACATGCCTCTTGTGCTGTAAGGTTTGTAAGCTCAGGTGTATTATTAACCGTTAAGGTAAAGGAGGCTTCATCACTACACGCACCAATAATATCATAAATATAAACCGTTTGTGAGGCGGTAATAACATCACCCGCATTCAATGAAATACCCGCACCATTACTCTGTGAATAATATGCTTCGTTACCAGAGAGGTTGTCTCCAGTGATTTCACCAAGACTATATGTGTCACAAACAACAGTGTCCAACTGAATAGCGATTGAAGGGGCCGATGGATTATTTAAATCGACACTTTCTGCCGCTGTAAATGCACAGCCATTTAGAGTAATGGAGAACGCATCATAAAGACCTGCTTCAAATCCGTTGAGTATAAATGCGCCTGTAGCATCCGATGTAATTGTAACGGTCTGAGAAGTCGTAGTCAAAGAATCATAACTAAGGGTATAGTCTGTAGAAGGCTCTAATCCATTGATGGTAATTAAACCATCCGAGGCATTACAAACACTCGGGTCCGTTCCTGATACTGTAAATGAAGGGGTCTGATTTATCACAACATTCACCGCTTCAATATCTGTACAACCATTGCTCTCACTCTGGATGTAATACACACCAGACACACCCACTGCTGATTGGTCAGCCAATGGTGTCGTTGCTGAGGCATCAGTCCAATAGGTCAAAGTACCACCTCCTGTGCTTCCAGAAGTAATTGCGGCAACACTAATATCTACCGTTCCTGGAGAACATACTGCAGATGGATCTGTAATCTGAACCACTGGTGTCTCATTCACCACAACATTCACAGCTTCAATATCTGTACAACCATTGCTCTCACTCTGGATGTAATACATACCAGACACACCCACTGCTGATTGGTCAGCCAATGGTGTCGTTGCTGAGGCATCAGTCCAATAAGTCAAAGTACCACCTCCTGTACTTCCAGAAGTAACTGCGGCAACACTAATATCTACCGTCCCTGGAGAACATACTGCAGAAGGGTCTGTGATTTGTAACACAGGAGCTGAAGGATCTGTCAAGGTAATTGAGCCTGAATCAGTTCCTGTACATCCCGAAAGGTCTAATACGAAAGAAGAATAATTCCCGGAATTTAATCCAGTTAATGCAATGACTCCTGAAGCATCACTATTAATGGTAATCGGTCCTACACTCACTCCATCATCAAGGTATGTTAAGTCATATGTCGCGTTAGAGACCAACCCTGTGAGTGAAATCTCTCCATCACTACCTCCACAAACAGATGGACTTGCAATACTATTACTTGTAAATACCGGAGCCGAAGGATCTGTTAAGCTCAATGAAGGAACCACTGTAAAGCTACAGTTGGCATCAGCAATTACAAAGCTTGAATAAGACCCCGCTGTAATTGACCCAAGAATATAAGAACCTGAAGCATCTGTTGTTATTGAAAGTGGACCTATGTTAGAAGTGCCATCGTTATAAGTTAAATCATAAGCACTTGAAGCGCTCAAACCATTGATGACAATAGAACCATCATTACCTCCACAGCTTGAAGGATTACCCAATACTGAATTCGTGAATTGAGGTATTAAATTCACATTAACGGTCAGTCCTTGTGTGGTAGCACACTGTCCTGCGTTAGGTGTAAAGGTGTAGTTTGTTGTTGCGGTATTGTTCACCGCTGGTGACCATGTTCCTGAGATACTATTCGTACTCGTACCAGGTAAGCTTAAAGCATCACCACTACAAATATCTGCAATTGGAGAGAAGCTTGGTGTGGTCTGTGCATTCACATTAACGGTCAGTCCTTGTGTGGTAGCACACTGTCCTGCGTTAGGTGTAAAGGTGTAGTTTGTTGTTGCGGTATTGTTCACCGCTGGTGACCATGTTCCTGAGATACTATTCGTACTCGTA
>Ga0228634_1002030_pt1 | contig 10633 bp, 10 predicted proteins | sample 42DmetaG_FD_190063 | JGI IMG/M metagenome (GOLD analysis project Ga0228634, IMG submission 190063) | Seawater microbial communities from Monterey Bay, California, United States - 42D | ecosystem: Environmental > Aquatic > Marine > Coastal | place: USA: California | collected 2016-09-27
GACCCAAGAAGCCCATAAAGCCAAGATAACACACCTTAGGACCGATATAAGTTACTTATATCTAAGGTGAGGATGCCGTTATCCATTATTCATATCGCTACTATGACTACAAAAAACGGCAACTTTATTTTTGATAAATACGTATATAATTAATCAAGAGTGTAAACTATGACAAAAAAATTAGAAGAAACCTTTAATATTGAGTCAACTGAAGAAGAAAAGATTGAGACAGTTGAAGAAGAAATAACGCCAACAATAGAGGAATCTAAAGAACTATCAGAAATTCTTTACAAAGAGTTAAAAACTACTGAAAAGATAGATAATGCACTTCCAGTGGTTCAAGACCTTAATCAACATGATAAAGAGATGGATGATATTCATCAAAAGGCTTTGGATGCATTCAATGATTTACTTTCATTAGGAATGAATGTAGAAGTACATGCTGGTGCTAAGTTACTAGAAACTGCAAATCAGATGCTAAAAACGGCTATGGAAGCAAAAGATAGCAAAGTTGATAGAAAATTAAAGATGATTAACCTTCAATTGCAAAAAGCCAAGTTGGACCATAACATTTCCAAGCATAAAGGTGATGGAACTGAACTAGAAAGTGATGGTGCAGTCACAATTGATAGAAATGAACTACTAAAACGTATAGAAAATGCCCAAAAAGACATAAAAAATGATAAATAAGAATAGAAGTTATTCGAATTAATAATAGAGAACATACAATGAAAACATTTAAACAATACCTAACAGAGTCAACAAAAGAACACAAATTCACATTGAGATTCTGTTGTGACTTAGATGAAGCACAAGAGAATCGTATTGAGACATTCTTGTCAAAATATGACCTTAAGTCAATGTCAAAAACATCGACTACGCCAATCACTAAGAATCCAATGTTTTTCAAAGATGTAGAGAATTCAAAAGTATCAAAGATTGATATAGTAACTGGTTATCCTCTATCAGCAGACATCCTCCAGCAACAATTAAGTGATTTACTAAGTTTACCACTTATGCATGTAGTTATTCATCCAGAAGGATGGGAACCAGAAGAAGAAGTTGTTGATGAAGATAAAGAGGCATTATTGGCATCAGATTATGATGAAACATCAGACGATGGCAAAACATATGGTAAAACTTTTGTAGATAAGTTTTTAAATGATTTAGAGAAAAAAGAACATGATGTTGTAGAGAACGAATTGAGTGTAACGCCAAAATCTGACCCTGCACCAGAACAAATGTCAAAAGATGAGAAATCTACTCCATCTGTCATAACAGGAGATGAAAATGACTAAGAAATATACCTTAACAACATCAGAGGAAACTGTTACAGAAAATCCAGAAGATATCATCAGATTGATGAAACTAGCAGGCCTTACGAATGCACAACCAGTTGCTGAAGAAGAAGTAACTGAAGAAGTAGAAGCAGAAGTTTATGAGCCTACTGAAGCAAATGACGAACTGGACTTAGATGATTATTCTAAGAAATCTCCAGAAAGTATCAATAAACAAAAGAAATCAATTCAACCAACTCTTGGTGATAACCCATTAGAGTATTCATTAGACGAAAACGAAATTTACGAAGCGATGATGAAAGAGTTCAACGAATTGGAAGAATCAAAGCCAGACTTCTTAGACTTAGATAAAGATGGCGATAAAGAAGAGTCAATGAAAAAAGCGGCTAAAGATAAAAAAGAAAAAGCCGACGAGTCAGTTGAAGAAGTTGTAGAAACTGAAGAGTTAAACGAAATAGGTCGAACTTTAGAAGATGAAAAAGCCCGTTTAGCAAGATTAGAAAAACAACAAGAAAAAATGAAACATGATGAAATGGAAGTTAAAAGACTCCAAGATATCATTGACCAAGCAAAAAAGAACATAGCGAATAATATGAATGAAGGCACTGACGGCTGTGGCTGTGGTCACGGTTCAGATTGTAATTGTGGTCCAGATTGCGATTGTGGTTGTAATGAATCAGTTATCAAAGAAGACAAATCAATGACAGATGGAACAATTAAAAAACTTCAATATTTAGAAGATACTAATTACGATGTTTATGAAGAAATGGGAGATATCTTTGGCATGTTCGGCAGTCCATATACTGCGGATTCCTGGCTAAGTCATATGAAACTTACTATAGATGAAGTATTTACTAAGGAAGGTTCACCAGTACCTCCAGAAGTCGCTAAGGTGTATAATGACTTAGAAGCATATTCTAAACAAACAGAACTTCAAGCGAAAAGAAGAGCAAACACTGAAATTTCAAATCCTAATGATGCAATTTATGGTCCAGAAAACGAAGATGAGGTGTATATAAGAGATAATTTTGCTGAACAGTGGTATGGTGCCTTTTATAAAGTCACACAAAGACTTGGCATCGAGCAAAATGAAGACTTCGATGAATCTTCAGATATGGACAGACTTAAAAAATTGTCAGGCGTTGAAAGAGAAAGCCAAATCAATGAAGATGAATCAGTATGGAACCAATTCAAAGAACTACATGATAAAATGGATCCAGAATCTGAAGATAGAATCTTTTTTAGTATGAAAAATTACCCAAAACATCGTTTTGAAATACATGGTGATATTGATGGAAAAGATACTAAATCAGGTAACGTAAACGTAGGTGTATTTCTTGACCAGCAAACCGACAATGGTGACGATTTTCTTCAAAATATGTCTATCTCACAAGATGAGATTAAAGCAAATATTACTGGAGCGGGCTGGGTCGGAGCGGATCCTGCTAAAGGCGAACTAAAAGGAACGGCTGGAGATTATAAAGAGTTCGGCGATGTTAAGCCAGAGCCAAAAGATACAGACCAAGATAGACTAGCGAAATTATCAGGTATCAACGCAAGTAAAAAATATTATTAAAAAATAGCATTCCTCCATTGCAAAAAAGAAAGTCTCCTAGTGAGACTTTTTTGTTTTTGGCCTGCCCGACAAGATTCGAACTTGTGACCTTTGGTTCCGCAAACCAATGTTCTATCCAACTGAACTACGGGCAGTTGTTAATAGTATACATTATCTTGGAATTTTGTCAATAAAAAACCCGACATAAAGCCGGGCTTTCTAATTCTTACATTTTAGAGTTGATTAGTAACCTCTAGATGGACCATATGCATAAGTTCCATCATTATTTCTAATAGTGCTTGATGCTGTGTCGGTAATTGAACCGAAATCTTGTGTGTCAACTTTAACACCAGTAATTTCACCTAGTGAAGTATAACCACGAGTTCTTCCAGTTGAACCACCTGTTGCAGAACTATGTCCTGCGCCTCTAGTTGGTAAATCGTCACCGCTGTCTGTTATAACACCAAAGTCGTCCATTTCTCTTAAATCGATAGTACGTCTAACCTTAATCTTTGCCATTCCAGCGACTGCTCTTAAACCTCTATATCTTGCCATTTTATTTCTCCCATATGAATGATGTTGAAGTGGGAATCTTCAATCATCAATAGTATTTATCACATACACGAGTTTATTAAGTTCTAACGAATGATAAATACTACTATAATTAACTGAGTATATAATGACACATGGCAGATTTAACTAAAAAACCATATCAAAAAACCCAATTTAGTAATACACAATTGTTAGAATTTAGCAAGTGTATGTCGGACCCGTTCTATTTTTTGAATCAGTATTTCTGGATTCAGCATCCGACAAAGGGTCAAATATTGTATAAGGCATATCCGTATCAACAAGATTTAGCAGATTCTTATCATAATTATAGATTTTCTATATCTATGTTGGGTAGACAGATGGGTAAATCAACTACAGCGGCTGGTTATCTACTATGGTATGCAATGTTCAATCCAGACCAAACAGTTCTGATTGCGGCACACAAATATTCTGGTGCCCAAGAGATTATGCACAGAATTAGATATGCATATGAGATGTGTCCAGATTTTATTCGTGCTGGTGTAACAAATTACAACAAAGGTAGTATCGAATTCGACAATGGCTCACGTATTATTGCTCAAGCAACAACTGAAAACACTGGTCGTGGTCTTTCAATCTCATTACTATACGCAGATGAGTTTGCGTTTGTGCGACCAACTATTGCAAAAGAGTTTTGGACTTCTATATCTCCGACACTAGCAACAGGTGGTAAAGCAATTATCACATCAACACCAAACTTAGATGATGACCAATTCGCAATCATTTGGGCAGGTGCTAATAAACAATTAGATGATTATGGAAATGAAACAGATGTAGGTATAAACGGCTTTAAACCATATAAAGCATTATGGCATCAACATCCAGACAGAGATAAACAGTGGTCAGTTGAAGAAGAAGCACGTGTTGGTAAAGAACGTTTTCTACGAGAACATGAGTGTCAGTTTATTGCATATGACGAAACATTAGTAAACAGTCTGAAGTTGTCAGGAATTAAAGGTGTTGAACCAAAATTGCGTACAGGACAAATTCGTTGGTTTGAAGATATTAATAAAGAGTCTACGTATGTAGTAGGACTAGACCCGGCTATGGGAACAGGTGGTGATAATGCCGCTATTCAAGTATGGGCATTACCAGAACTCACACAAGTTGCAGAATGGCAGAATAACAGAACAGATGTGAGAGGACAAGTACAGACTATGCATACAGTTCTTACTATCATTAAAGATGAATTAGCAGAACTAGGCAATACTCAACCTGATTTATATTGGTCAGTAGAGAATAATTCATTAGGAGAAGCCGCTCTTATAGTCATTGAAGAAATGGAAGAAGATAGATTTCCTGGAACATTCTTGCACGAGCCGAAGAAAAAAGGCAGACAGAGAGTTTCCAGAAAAGGATTCACTACAACTTATAAGACAAAAATCACAGCCTGTATGAAAATGAAATCCTGGATTGAGAGTGATAAGATGATTCCTATGAGTAAAAACTTAATACGAGAACTAAAAACTTTCATAGCAAAAGGTAAAAGTTATGAGGCAAAATCAGGAGAAACAGACGATTTGGTTTCAGCAACCCTATTATGTGTGAGACAAATACAGTTTATATCAAGATTCGAAGAAGGATATGAAGAAATGCTTGGTGAGAGATTAGATGACTCTGATGGCGATTACTCAGACCCACTTCCTGTGATATTTTGATAAATACATAAAAGAATATAGGAACTAACTATGGCAGTAAATTTAAACGACATATCAACAAAAGTAATGAAACTCATGCAGGGCAATGGGCATAAGATGAGAATGTTCGATGCTAATAGTGGCACTAGTGTTGCAACGCCTGACCAGGCACGTTTTTTTTACGTTAAAGACCCAAATATGATGGTTCATATTGATGATAACACTAACGAATTAAAGTTTCATATTGGTGAAGATGTTGCCATAGATAATCCAAAAATTAATAATATGATGAATCAATTGAAATCCTTAGCACGTACTAATATGCTAGATTTCGATACTCGTTCATTTGGAAAACATATAGAACCTAAGAATTATGCATATAAGGTTAAACAAAATAAGGAGCAAACCATGACAGACCACGTCAATGAAGGCATGGGCCCATTGTCTGGGTCATCACGCACTAGCCGACAAACATTAGAAAATGTGCGATTAATATTAAAACATCGTGCGCCAGTAAACGAAGAATCTCGTGGTTCTCGTTCACGCAACATCTCAGCAATTTTCGTTGAGACTGGCGAAGGTGAGCGTTTCAAATATCCATTTATTCACTTAAATGGTGCAAGAGCAATGGCAAGACACGTTGCATCAGGTGGTGAAACACACGATATGGTAGGTGAAGCAATTATTGAAATGTCTGACAACTTGTCAAGGCTAAAAGAATTTATGAATGTTGTGAACAAACAAGATTTAGTAAATGAAACAAATCGTGCTGATGTTTGGAATGTTAAACGCAGTGTGATGGCTATCAAAGAAAAGATACAAAGAATTCAAGGTGCAAAAGGTTATGCTAGTTTCGTAGAAGACTTGGCTCTTAATGGTGCTAAAACACAACAAGAGATGTCAGAAGAAATGGTAGATGCATATGTAAAGAAATTTACAAAGTCTACATTTGAAGAAAACTTAAAAGAAATTTTCCCATTACTACACAAAGTTAACGAAGAAGAATTTACAAATCGTAGAGATGGACAGACTGATAGAGTTAAAGAAATAATGACTCAAACAGTTAAGAAGACTGGCGAGAGAGTTAACAAAATTAGTTTTGGTCCACCAAGTTCTGAGAATTATGACTACTCAAAAATCAAAAATCAATTTGCTGAACCACGTACTCCAGAAGAAGCGGCACAACTTAAGATTAATAAGATAGCAATGACATTTGATGACCTTGCTGACAGAGTTCAAGTAGATACATTATTAGACAAGAAAGGCAAAAAGAAAGGTCACGATTTAGCGGCAGAGATTTCTTTTTTCTTAACTGATATCGCAGATGCAGTTCGTTCAAATCCAAGAGGCATTTCTAAAGAAGATATGCAAGTAGCAGGTACTTTAATGAAGATGTCAAAGGCTTCAGTAGAAACTGTTGAGCCAAAATCAGCAGATACGCAAATATCTGAAATGCTTGAAGAAGCATTCTCAAAATTCGACCCAGACAGAGTTCTTACAGAAAATTAAAATTTCTGCTTGACATTCACTGTCAATCTATGCTATAATCAAAGAGAGTGTTAAAACTCTCTTTTTTTATGCTTCCAAAAAACATTCAAAAAGACTGATTTAATGCTTGACTTTGGTAAAAAAGATAAGTATAATAGTATCATTAGTAGAAATATTTGTGATACATAAAAACTAATAAAAAAACTAATAATAAGAAAACTAATAAAGGCTAATATAGGAGAAATATAATGGCAACACTAGCAGAAATCCGTGCGAAATTACTCGCACAAGACAATAAAGCATCAGAGAACTCTTCCTCAAATAGAGGTACAGATGCAGTATTCCCTTTCTGGAATATGGAAAATGACAATACATCCGTATTGAGATTCCTTCCAGACTCAGACCCCACTAACACATTCTTTTGGAAAGAACGTCAAGTTATCAAACTTCCGTTCCCTGGTGTTAAAGGCGGTGACGAAACTAAACGAGTAATCGTTCAAGTACCTTGCGTTGAAATGTGGGGCGAATCGTGCCCAGTTCACGCAGAGATACGTCCATGGTTTAAAGACCCAGCAATGGAAGACCTAGGTCGTACATATTGGAAAAAGCGTTCATACGTTTTCCAAGGTTTGGTTGTAAGTGACCCTATCGGTGGTGAACAACCAGAAAATCCAGTTCGTAGATTTATCATTGGACCACAAATCTTCAAATTATTGAAGGCGGCTCTAATGGACCCAGACATGGATAATCTACCAACAGATTATGAACAAGGTACAGACTTCCGTCTTACTAAAACACAAAAAGGTCAGTATGCTGACTATTCAACTTCATCTTGGTCACGTAAAGAACGTTCACTAAATGAAGAAGAACGTCAAGCAATTGAAACTCATGGTCTTTTCGACTTGAATGAGTTCATGCCAAAACGTCCAACTGAGGATGACATGCGAGTAATCATGGAGATGTTTGAAGCATCTGTAGATGGTGAATTGTATGACCCAACTCGTTGGGGACAGCACTATAAACCTTATGGGTTAGATGTTCCAGCAGGAACTTCTGCACCAGCAACTCCAACTCCAACTGCTCCAAAAGTAGAAGAAGTTAAAGAAGTTGCACCAGCAGAAACAACACCTGTTGCTGAAACACCAACACCAACGCCAACACCGGCACCAGCAACAGCAGAAACAACTGCTGATGCACCAAAGGCCGATGCGGCAGATATCTTAGCAATGATTCGTAGTAGAAAAACTGACTAAGAACCAATATGAGTGTGGGGAGTAAATCTCCCCATACTTTTATAAAATATCACATAAGGAGAATTATATGGCACGAGCCTTTGATGCGAGTAAATTTCGCAAAAACATAACAAAATCTGTTCCAGGCATGAGTGTGGGTTTCAGAGACCCAGATACTTGGATATCAACAGGTAATTATACATTAAATAAACTTATCAGTGGTGAATTTCATAAAGGAATTCCATTAGGTAAAGTAACAGTATTTGCAGGTGAAAGTGGTGCAGGCAAATCATTTGTAGCCGCAGGTAATGTAGTTAAAAATGCACAAGACCAAGGAATTTTTGTAGTACTAATTGACAGTGAGAACGCACTAGATGAAACGTGGTTACACGCACTTGATGTAGATACTACACCCGAAAAACTACTAAAATTGAATGTAGCAATGATTGATGATGTTGCTAAAATCATTTCAGACTTTATGAAAGACTATAAGGCAGAATATGCCGATGCACAAGACGAAGACCGTCCTAAAGTGTTATTTGTTATTGATAGTCTTGGAATGATGATGACCCCAACCGATGTTGACCAGTTTAATCGTGGTGACATGAAAGGTGATATGGGTCGTAAACCAAAAGCCCTAGCGGCATTAGTAAGAAATAGTGTGAATATGTTCGGTGACTATAATATCGGTTTAGTTGCGACAAATCATACTTACGCATCACAAGATATGTTTGACCCAGATGATAAAATCTCAGGTGGTCAAGGATTTATCTATGCATCTTCAATTGTAGTAGCAATGCGTAAACTTAAACTAAAAGTAGATGCAGATGGCAATAAGACATCTCAAGTACATGGTATTAGAGCGGCTTGTAAAGTAATGAAAACAAGATATGCTAAACCATTTGAGGGTGTTCAGGTAGAGATTCCGTATGAAACTGGAATGTCACCGTATTCTGGATTAGTTGAGTTTTTTGAAGCAAAGGGTGTATTAACAAAACAAGGTAATCGATTGAAATATAATACAAAATCAGGTGAAGAAATGATTGAGTTTCGTAAGAACTGGACAGATGAAAAACTTGATATTGTTATGAAAGACTGGAATGAAGAAAACTTGGATGACGAAAAGCACGAACTGGAACAAGTTGAGTCAGAAGTATAAGAAAAAAGCAAAATGTAATAAATACATTGCTTACACCAACAAGACATACTAAGAGGAGACAACTTGGAATCAGAATCGCTTTACGAGTTATGGGAGACTTTATTAACTTACATCCCAGGAAAAGATAGAATAGAAGCCGGAGAGATGTTTATCAAACAGTGTGACGAATTAGGAATGAGTCCTGAAGACATAGAGATATTAATTGATGGAGATAAGATACTAGAAGTTGCACTAGACCGGTACTTTGAAGATGATGATGAGGATTATTATGAAGAAGACGATGATTGGGACTAATGAATTGGTATAGCAAAATAGTAAAAGACTGGAGTGAAATCCCAACATGCATTCAATTTTATGAAAGCGAGTTGGCTGACGCAAGACGAGAAGTAAAGATAAAGGGAAATATTGAAAAGAACTCTACTCAACTTCCTGCATTTGTTGAATTACGCTTTGGTCAATTACAAGAGATAGAAGCGATATTAGAGCATTTAAACATTACGTTACGAAAAAAGAGAAGTTCTTATTTAAGAAAATACCTAGAGAACTATAATAAAGTTTTGAGTAGCAGAGATGCTGAAAAGTACGCAGACGGCGAAGACGAAATTGTTGCAGTTGGTGAATTGATAAATCAAGTTGCACTAATTAGAAACCAATATCTCGGAATAACAAAAGGCTTCGAAATTAAGCACTTTCAACTGTCAAACATAATTAAGTTGCGTGTGGCAGGAATGGAAGATTCAGAGATTAACACATATTAGGGAATGAGGAAAATGACTGGGATTCATATAGTTAAGCGAAACGGAGAGAAAGAGAACTTAGATTTAGAAAAAATGCATAAGGTCGTATTCGAGGCCTGTAATAACATCAGTAATGTGTCAGCAAGTGAAGTAGAATTAAAATCTCATATTCAATTTTACAGTGGCATGACAAGTAGTGAAATACAAGAAACACTTATAAAAGCGGCAGCCGAATTAATATCAGAAGATTTGCCAAACTATCAATGGGTTGCAGGCAATCTAATCAATTATCATATCAGAAAAGAAGTATATGGTACTTTTGAACCAAGTCATGTACTTGATTTAGTTAAACAAAATGTTACTTCTGGATTCTATGATAAGTCTTTACTAGAAGATTATTCAGTAGAAGAATGGGAAAAGATTAACACATTCATTAAACACGATAGAGATTTTAACATTACATATGTTGGAATGGAACAGTTTCGCGGAAAGTATCTAGTACAAAATCGAGTAACAAATAAACTTTATGAAACGCCACAGATGGCATATATGCTAATTGCGGCAACACTATTCAGTAGTTACGCAAAAGAAGAAAGATTAAAATGGGTAAAAGATTACTATGATGCAATTAGTACTTTTGATATCTCGTTACCAACTCCTGTTATGGCTGGTGTTCGTACACCACAAAGACAATTCAGTAGTTGTGTATTAATTGAAACAGATGATAGTTTAGATAGTATCAATGCGACATCTAGTTCAATTGTTAAATATGTCTCTCAGAAAGCAGGAATTGGGGTTGGTGCGGGTAGTATCCGAGCAATAAACTCACCTATTCGCAATGGCGATGCATCACATACTGGTGTTATTCCATTCTATAAAATGTTTCAAGCGGCAGTTAAGTCATGTTCACAAGGCGGTGTTCGTGGTGGTGCGGCA
>Ga0228634_1002041_pt1 | contig 10603 bp, 6 predicted proteins | sample 42DmetaG_FD_190063 | JGI IMG/M metagenome (GOLD analysis project Ga0228634, IMG submission 190063) | Seawater microbial communities from Monterey Bay, California, United States - 42D | ecosystem: Environmental > Aquatic > Marine > Coastal | place: USA: California | collected 2016-09-27
ACACATTCATACATAGTTTTTATTTTTGAAGAGATACAGATGAAAATACTATTATTTATAGTAATAGTCTGTAAATAATTATAATAAAGTGGAGCATATCGCTCCGCAACTAACCTTGTAAGTCACTGATTTACAAGGTTTCTTTTTTTTAGTTGCCTAGATAGTTGCCTTTTCTCTCTAAAAATCTTAATCAAATGCTAAGTTACCAATCTGAAGTTTTTGCGAACCATAAAAACCCAAAAAATAACATAGAGGGTATTTGTAAAAGATCGTGAAACTGCATGGAGGTTATTACAATCACTACATACCCTAGTAGTCTTATAAATCGTCTGTTAGCTTCTCTCATTGTTCTTAAGTTTGTTAGTTAATAGATATATTTTAATCAGTAGGATCGTAAATACTATGGGTTCGATAATCAAAAAGATCCATACGTTGAGCTCTTGGTATGTCATTCCTAACTGTTCACTTGCTAGTTGTAAGAATCTTACGGATTGGTCAAATACTTCTTTCATAATCAATGGATTAATTTATTATACGTATTCTTGGTTGGGGGAGTTTACATTTAGGTTCTTTGGGGGGAGGTTTATATTAGGTGGTAAACATTTACACATTTTAGGAATCCAAAAAATATTACATATTAAATACTCATATTTTTTGATATTTATTTTATAAATTGTGTTTTTCTGAAATAAAAATGAAATTGACAGTATTAAAGAGTTGTCATATTTCTAAACACTGAATGGGAATGTTTTACAATGGAGCAAATTGCGATATTTATATCGGAAAGGGAGCAGGAAAAAAGCTCTTAAATGACATACGTAATGCTCAAAAATCTATTAAAATTGTTTCGCCATATTTATCTCCATTTTTAATTACAGAATTGATAAAGTTCCGAAAGAGAAATCTTGATGTTGAATTAATAACAACAGATAATATTGAAGACTTTTATGGAAGTTACGACAAAAATATTCATAAGCTAATAAATCAAAATATAGAAACCGACGAAATAGCTGTTGAAAAAAGAGAGAAATGGAAAGATATTTCAAAAATTCTCTCTTACATTGGATTTGCACTTCTAATAATTTTAATTGGTATTGCTTACTATATTAAAGACATAAAAACAGCCTTTGGATTAATTCCAATTATAATTCTGTTTTTAGTTGTTAAGCTTTATAAAAATAAAATAAAGAATAAGCGGATTTATTCCTATTGGTATTCTCAGCTTTTCCCATTTAAAGTTTATATGTCTCCCGACAAATCTGACCAAAGTGACACATTTATTCATAGTAAAATCTATTTAATTGATGACCATATAGCGTATTTAGGCTCTCTAAACTTTACATCTAGCGGAACTAAACATAATTACGAAACTAGAATACGAACAGAAGACCCAAATGCCATCCAAGAAATTAAAGACGAGATTTATAAGCTAATGAATCATTCTCATTTGCCTGAAAGAGATATTCAATTTTGGGGTAGCCAGTTATATAAAGAACCTATCAATTGAAAAAAATACTATTACCCACAACGTATATAAAAGCATCATATTCAGAGGGAAATAGCGAAACATCAGACGATCCAAAACCCTAAACCATAGGAATATCTTCCTCCTTTAAGTTCAACATGAATGGATTAATTTATTATACCTAATCTTGGTTGGAGGAGTTTACATATAGGTTCTTTGGGGGGAGGTTTATATTAGGTGGTTAGAAAAATAATATTTATAAATATGATAAAATTATTTATTTAAATTTTTTTTCACTAATAATAGATTGATAATAGAATTCATGGTAGCTCCTATTTTACTTTTATTTTTTTTAATGCAAAATTATAGTATTGAATATTCTTCACATTACTAGAGTAACTAATATTTCACATAAGACTAATGAACCACTAGATTGAGATTAAACGAATTTATAATTCGTATTGAGTTTGTTTCTTTGATTTAAGTTTAGGAAAATCCTATTCAAAATAATTTAAATTAATTACAGCTGAAACAATAATAAACAAAAAAGTTAAAAATGAAATTGAGATTTTAATAAAAAAATTAAATGCTCAACATAAGTTAAATGAAATTATTAATAATGATTTACAATTTAACAACAGAATCTTTTGTAATGAGATTATAAATGCTTTAAAATTAGCAATCTCCATCAAAGAAGGTAATCAAAATATATCACTTTTAGCTCCTATGCAAAGTGGAAAAACCGGTTCAATTAAATATTTATGCAACACCATATTACCTGCGATAAATTTCTTAAAAAATCATGAAACAGTATTGTTCTTGACTAGTATGACTGACAAAGATTTGTATAATCAAAATACTAATATTTTAGAAGGTTACAACAGTCACATTATTGTTAAAAAGATGCATGACTTTAAGCTTAATAGCTTAGTTGATGTTAAGTATAATAATGTCGTTTTAATTATTCGTGATGAAGATCAATATGGATGTGGTAAAGAGAGTAGTTTTGATTATGGTTTTTTTAAAAATTTAAGAAATGTATTGCCGGATATACCATTGTTAACTGTTTCGGCAACTCCATTTGATGTGCTGGATGCTAAAAATAAAGGATTTAATGTAGATGTAGTTCATGGAGATAGACCTTTAAATTACTTTGGAATCACTGAAATGATAGATAATAATATTGTAAAAAATCTAGAATCTAACTACCAGCATTTTCAATTTACTGAAGAAGGTCTTTCTATCATTTCTAATGAAATTAAAGAGTGTTACTTTCATTTGAAAAAATTTGAAAAGGGTTTAGCTATTATAAGATCAAAAAAAACTAGTGAAGCTATTGAATTAAAAAATCAATTAAAGACCTTATGCGATAATAGAGATTTTGAAATATTAGTTATTGGTTGTAGTAAGGATTGTGATTATAGTATTAACGAAGGTTTGAGAAGTCTTTCAAACTTAATTGAGAGAAGAAGTAAAAAAGTAATTTTATTGGTTATAAATGCTTTATCTGCTGGTAAGGATTTAGGGCAATTAAAGCAGCATGTAAAATTTGTTATAGAAACACGAAAAAGTCAACTAGCTAATGCAGTACAAGGACTTCCAGGACGAATTTGTGGTTATCATAATACCAGGGATTCAGTAATTTATGCTAACGAATCTATTTTAAATCACTATTCATTATTTGAAAATAAACCAGAGCTTATGTATGATGAAGATTGGGTAAATGATCTGTATTTTGATGAAAAAGTTAAGACTTTAACTACGCAGACAAGATTAATTAAAGAGCATAGAGAAGGGGTTGTTAGACCAATAGATTATAGTAATGAGTTTACTATAAATGATTTATTTAATTTAGACGCACTGACTGTTTTGCCATTTCTTAATGAAACTAGTTTTAAAAAAATTATTAAATGTTTTGAAAAGGAGTTTTACGGTTCAGACACTAGATATTTTAAAATCATAGATAATAATTTCCAGGTAAGAATTGCTTCAAGTTACAAAACTGTAAACAAATTTTATGATTCATGGAAAGTAAAAAATGGAACCGATATTAATAATATTTTTCCAAGATTGTCAGTCAATTCTAATTATGGAATCTTAATAAGTAATTACCCGGTGGGTCACGAGTTAAATACTCATAATTTTTGTGGTATAAAAGTTTTTAAGTGTGGTTTACCTAAGTATGTGAAAAGATTATCAATCACCAAAAGTTTTTCAATGTATGAAAATGAATTAAATAATAATAGTTTAGAATAGTAATAATTGTATTTAAATAAAACGAATCTTATATTCGTATTATGAGGAATTCATCACACAAAATATTAAGATTAAATACTATCATTGAATTTTTAATTAAAGAAACTGGTAGTATCCATGATTTATTAGAATATGTCAATTTAAAAATAATTGATAAAGGGGGGCAAATTGTGAAGTTAAGAACAATTCAAAAGGATATTAAAACTTTAAAAGAGTCACATAATCTTGAGATTACAAGGACTTTGCCTGATTCTAACCAATTGATCTCTAAATATGGAAATCAGGGTTTAAAACAATATTCACATGAACATACTCCCATTGATTTATCGAAGGTTTATTTTTTAAAACTTACAAGCGGATCTGTTTCCAAAAATTTAAGTAATGATGAGCAAATTGCTCTGACAGAAGCAGCTCTTGTTTTGTCCAGATTTCAGGGTAACTCAGGTTTTGAAATGATTGATGATATAATTGATAGTTTAAACGATTGTAGTAATCTTGTAGGGCTTTCTCTTCAAAACAAAATTGCCAGCGAACAAAATAATGCTTATAGAAAAAACGAGTTCTTGAAAATAAAGGAAGCGCTTCTGTCAGAAAAAGTAATTGATATTACTCTCAAAAATAAATTTTCAAAGAAAAAAAAGACAATTGAATTTCATCCGCATTATTTAAAAATGTGGAATAATAAATGGTATGCATATGGATATTCAAAAGATGATAATTTTCATCCTTACACTCTTCCAATTGATCTTTTAATTGAAAAGGTAGTATTTAAAAATTCAAAATTTATACAATCTACAATCAATTACTATTCAGATCATAAATCAACATTTTTTGATGACATTATTGGGGTAACTAATGATCTAAATAAACCTGTGGAAAAAATTATTTTAAAGATCACTAATAAGGATCGTTATATTAGAATTAAACACAATCCATTACATTATTCCTGTGAATTTGATGATGAAAATTATCATGTAATTATGTATGTTAAAATCAATAATGAATTAATTAACTCTATAATGACTCATATTGATGAAATAGCTGTTGTTTCTCCTAAAAAATTAAGGTCAAAACTTCTTGAAAAGATTAATAATTTAGATCTTTCATATAAAACGAATTTATAAGGCGTATTGATAAGTTAATTTTGTTTTTTAAACAGATAAAGCTGTAAAAATTATAATAACTTAAAAAATTAGAAATCGCTAAAAATTTAAACACAAAAAATGTAATGTGTCCAGATTGTGGAAGCATTATTGACGTCAACGAACTATTAGTTCATCAAATTGAGGATTCCGTTAAAAAATCCTATACTGAAAAAGATAGACTTTTAAAACAAAGAGAAAATGATTTTGAGAGTAAACTTCAAAGAGAAAATGAAATATTTACTAAGAAACTAAATGAAGCTATAGAATTTCAGAAAAAAGAATTATCCTCAAGTATTGAAAATCAGATACAAGAAGAGAATAAATTAAAGTTTGAGTCTCTTAATAAAGAGCTTAATGCAAAATCTATTAAAATTCAAAACTTAACATCTTTGGAAGCAGAATTAGAGAAAACTAAACGAGAAATGAATGAAGCAATTTTTGAGGCTAAAAAAAATTCATCTAAGTCTTTTGAAATTAAGCTCCAATCTGAATTAGAAAAACAAAGGAATTCATATGCTCAAGAAAAAGATCTAGAAATTCGAGAACTCAAAAAGATGTTAGATGATCAAAAAAAACTAACAAATCAACAAAAAATGAAACTAGAGCAAGGATCTATGCAATTACAAGGAGAAGTTCAGGAAGAGGCTATAGAACAATGGTTATCTGAATCATTTCCTTTAGATTCAATTGTAGAAGTTAAAAAAGGGGCTAATGGAGCAGATTGTTTACATATTATAAATTCCAGACAAGTTGAAAATTGTGGTTCTATATATTATGAAAGTAAAAGAACAAAAGTTTTTCAGAATTCTTGGATTGATAAGTTTAAAAAAGACATGCAGAACAAAGGTGCTGATATTGGAGTTATAGTAACAAAATCCTTACCTAAAACTATGACAAGAATGGGATTATACCAGGGGATTTACATTTGTACATTTAATGAGTTCCTAGGATTAAGTATTGTATTAAGAAATGTAATACTTGATTATAATAAGCTAAAAATTCACCAGGAAAATAAGGGTGATAAAAAAATTATGCTTTATGATTATATCACTAGTAATGAGTTTTATTCGGTTATACAGAACTTAGCTGATGCATTTAACAGAATGAATGATAATTTGGAAAAAGAGAAAAGACAGACAATTATAAATTTTGAGAGAAGAAGAGGGTTGTTAGATTTGATTAAAAATAATATTTTCTCTATGTCTGGAAGATTTACAGGAATAGCTGGTTCATCTGTAGTAGGTATTAATGAATCTGAAGAATTAGACGATAGTATTAGATTATTAGACTTGCTTTCAGATAATGACTGGAGTTGTTAACTAAATTAAATGACAGCAGATATAAGTCTGCTGTCATTTTTTTGTAATAAAATTAATAGATAATTAACTTAAAAATATACTATATTCGATACAATTAATACAATACAAAATTCTGTAATGATAAATTTTGATCATGATAAATCTGACCCAAAAAATCAGATTTGGTTAGACGATTTAATAGAAGAAGATAAATTTTCTGTAGAATTTTATCTTAGAAAAGTAATTGATACAGTTGTTGAGCATAATCCGATCAAATCTGTTCTAAACTGGACAGATTTTTATATAGATGGATATAAAAACCGTAAAGGTTTTAACGACAAATGTATTTTATACGAAAGAGAGTTTTTAGATACTTTCACAGATTTATTCAATGGAACACATAAGAAATATGACTTAGTTTTTATTACATCTGAAGAGTTGTTTTTTAACTCATCTGTTGAGGATATATTTGAAAATGAAGATTATGATAAAATTTTAAATAAAATTTTCGACAATCATTTGACAGACAACGGTAAGTTAATTATTTTAGATATTGACAGCATAATTTCGGGTTTTCCAAATCCTAGAAGTCCATATGACTCGCATGAATATCATTGTAATAGTTTTAGGTTGTCTAAAACTGAAAATTTAGAAGCTAGTATTAACATTGCATTGACTGATCTAGATCATGACCAGAATACAATACTAATATTAAGTAAAAATCCAGTTAAAAAAACACTGATTTTTGATTTTGGAATGTTAAATATGCCCTTTACTTACTTTGATCATGCTTATTCAAATAAAAACTTACAATGTTGGATTGAATTAAATCATATTTTTTTTGCTGATTTTATAGAAGATAATCATATTGATTGGCATGAAAATTTTATATTACATCAACATCTTGGGCTTGATATAAACTATTCTGATAAAAGCAATTTAATTAAATTTTGGAACAAAATAGATAATAATATTGCATCTGTTGAAAAATTCTACAATCATCCAAAAATAGAAGTATATCACCCAGAGGACTGGAGGTATGAATTAGAAGTTTTTCATAGGTTTTCTCATGTTTTTTCTGATATTATTAATGGAACTGCAGAATATAAAAGTTTTTTAAGTTCTTATTTCATAGGATATAAACATGATTATGATACCCAAACTAATTTTAAATACTTTGTTATAAAAAATAATTATTTACAACAATGGAATAAAAGTAAATTAAATGACAATGAATTTTCATCTTTATACTTTGAGGGATTTAAATTCCATCAACTTAGTTCTGATATAAATTTTTTAAAAATCGACTCTAAGTATTCTTTCGAGAATCAATATGAATTGATGTTTAGTCATTCAAAAACAATTTATAACTTGATAACTGTTGATTTTGAAAATGATTTTATAAATAAATCTGAAGATACCATCTCCAATTTAGTTTTATCATTTTTCAATCATAAACATCATGAATCTAGTTCTAATCTTTACATATTAGTAAATAATGATGTTTTATCATCTAATGAATATCAAAGTTTCAGAAAAGAGTTTTCACATATTTTGTATTCAATTGTTAAAATAGGTAATGAATTTATGCTTTTATTTAAGCACAGTAATAGCAATAAAGTTTTTATTTCAACAGAACACAATGATAATTCTAAACGATTAAAGTTAAATTATAGTAATCCTTTAAATTTTTTGTCTAAAAATGAAGATTTTTATAAAAATTGGATAGATACTTCAAACCTGTCTATTAATCCTGAAGAAGACAAGATGGGTAAGTTGTTAAAAGAAATCAAACTTGATACTACTCAAATAAAATCTGATACCAGTGAGATTAAAGCAGATATGAAGTCTATGATGTCAGAAGTTAGTAAAATCAAGTCATCAACAGAAGATACTAATGAATCAATAGATAATTCAATTTCTTTAATCCTTGAATCTGTTGAAAAAAACTATGATTTAAACGACATTGACAAATATATTAACAAAGTTACACAATGGTTTAACTATTGGGATAAAATTGAGAATAATACCAAAACATTTATGCCAGGATCTGAACTGTTGTATGATAATATTAAAAATTCTGCTTTTGAGGATTTTTCTCCATTTATCTTGTATTACTGTAGAGCTTTGGAAAATGAGTTATTAAATAAAATATTTTTAAAATTCCATACTTATTTTAATAGTATTTCTATTGAAAAACAGGAAATTTTATTTAATTGGAACAAAGATGGTTTAACTGATAAGGAATTAAAACAATATAAACAGACTTTTGATGGATTAAATTCAAATATTAAAAATAACAAACATACTTTAGGAAGTATGAGATTTATTTTGAGTATAATTCCTAATGCAAAGAAAAAAGATGGTTCAAAAAGATATCAAAGATCTCCACTTTTAAAAGAGTTTTACATTTTCATAAAAAAGGAATTTGGAGATTTCGATCCTAAAACACTCAAGCAGCTTGAAAATATAATAACTAATTACAGGAATAAGTCAGCTCACGTTGATATTATTAATGAAGAAAATGCTTTAGTATTTTATGAAGACTTCAAAGAGTTAATGAATAAGTTAATCAAAAAGCTATAAACTCTAAACCATAGGCATGTCTTCTTCTTTTAAAATTATCTTTGTTTAATGATTGATGTTTTTGGATTAAATATCTACACACTTGCGCCCACAATAATTTAATATGATATGCGCCCCCTGAGAATTTAATTTTAAAAGAAGTACTCGGAAATTTGAATGTCTGTTGGCGCTAGCGAAATTCTCAAAGGAGTACAGACGCAATTTTTTCGGAGGTTTACATTACACCCGTTCCAATAGGAGTGGATACCTAAAGTATAGCAACTTATACAGATTTGCGACTGTTTCTTTCAATATGACTGTATCTCAGTCTCATTAAATATGTTTTTACTGTTTATTTTTTGTCTTCTATAGCTTACAATTGTAATTTTTAAACTCTTTTTTGCTAATAATTGTAAGTCTTATCTTTCTTTACTTGCTACAAAACCTATCTATAATTAATAGGTATTTGTAAAAAAGCGGGGTAATAGTGCTCAATTACAGTGGTAAAGACCACCTACGTGTAAATGCACGATTAACCCACTCTTTTGTATTTTAAACTTTTGTATTCTTCTAGTTTCTCTTCAAAATCTTTTCTATTGATGTGGTACATACCTCCACCGCCAACTCTGTGTGCTTTGATCTTTCCACATTTGATCCAGTCTCTAACTGTCCTTGGCTGAACACTTAATTCATGAGCGACTTCCTTTGTGGTCATGTATTCGGGCTTTTCAGCTTCTTTTGTAATACTTAAAGCTATCTTAATTACTTCTTTGAGTAAAGATTTATCTAAATACTCGTTTTGTTCATTTTTGATGTTCATAATGATTAATTTTTTTAATTCACGCATACTTGTGGATACGTTCACTTCAATGATACAGCTATAAAAATTTAGATCCAAGAAATCAAAATGCACAAAAAGTCTCTATAATAAACGAAAAACCATGCCAAAATTTTAAAAATCAAAATTTACCAAAAAGACGTCAGATTGGAGAACATGTGAATGAAAAAGTGATCAAAATGATACATAATATTATGCAATTTTGAGCACAGATTCATCACCCCAAACTTGCTTCATGAACTTTTGAGAATCAGTTACTGATGGTCTGTAATATGAATTAAATGTTTTGATAGATTTATGACCCGTAATATTCATGATAACTTTTCTAGGTATTCCTTTATTTAACATTACTGTAATAAAAGATCTTCTCGCAGTATGGGTACTTATCCGTTCATATTTGGGTTGTTCCGTTTCAATAATATCATTACCAATTCGTTTTGTACTTGTAACTATTTGAGTAAAACCAACAGCTTTGCAAGCCTCTTTTATATAATCTCTAAATTTCTGATCTGAAATTATCGGTAATCTATAATCGTATTTTTTCAAAATAGATTTTGATATAGATGTCAATGGAATTGTAAGATGTTTGGACTTGTCCTTGGTTTCTCTCAGTAAAATGGAATCATTCTGAATATTTGACTTAGAGACACGCTTAAAATCGCTATAACGCATTCCAGTCAAGCATGCAAAAACAAAAACATCTCTGACGCGCTCATATTTAGGGTAATGAAAGTCAAACTTGTATAACTGCATTATTTCGTCATAAGTCAAAACCACCTGAGGCGTTACTTCTCGCTTACCTTCAAACTTCTTAAATTCATCATTTTTAGTGTATTGATTTTCTAAAGCATAGTTCAGAAAGGCTTTGATCAATCCAATATTTCTTCCAAAGGTATTGACATTGTGTTTTTTTATAGTTTCACAATAGTGTTTAAAATTAGCATACCACTTCATAGTAACTGAAGAGAATTGAACCTTACCATGAATATCTTCAAATTCTTTAATTAACTTTAAAATTCTTTGGTTAAGTTTTTTA
>Ga0228634_1002043_pt1 | contig 10598 bp, 6 predicted proteins | sample 42DmetaG_FD_190063 | JGI IMG/M metagenome (GOLD analysis project Ga0228634, IMG submission 190063) | Seawater microbial communities from Monterey Bay, California, United States - 42D | ecosystem: Environmental > Aquatic > Marine > Coastal | place: USA: California | collected 2016-09-27
TACCCCAGTCGGAGCATCCCTTCGTCTCCGCCACCCACACCACTTCGAGCGCCGTCGGATTGTTCATAGACGCAATTGGTCTGACGAGCGTACTGCTGCTTCTCTCAAATCATCCGCGGCTTCCAACCGAACCCTGACGCCAGCGAGGCCCGCGTCGGGGGGTGTTGTTGGATCTCGCTTAGATCGCGAGGCCCAGTTTTGTGACGTGGATCTCAAACGTTGGATGCATGTCCGCTCCGATCACGTTGGCTTTGTGGTGACGATAGATGGAGCGCCAATAGGGTTGGATAATCACGCCCTCATCCTGCATAATCTTTTGCAACTTGGCCATCACCTCGCGGCGTTGATCTGCATCTGCAATGGCCAAAGCATCCGCCAAAAGCGCGTCAAACTCTGCGTTCGCGAATGCGCTTTCGTTCCAAGGCTCACCAGAGCGATAAGCCAGCGCGAGCACCTGCACCCCCAAAGGTCGCTGCGCCCAATCCGTCGTAGAGAGCGGGTACTTTGCCCAATCATTCCAGAAGGTTGCCCTCGGCAAAACCGTGCGCTGCATGGGGATGCCCGCATCCCGGATCATCGCAGCGGCGGCGTCTGAGGTATTTTTGCGCCAAGTGTCGTCGATCGACACCAAGTCGTGCTCAAAATCAGCCATCCCAGCCTCGGCCATCAGGGCCTTTGCGCCAGCAGGGTCGAACACGGGCGCCGGCAATTCGGCGTATTCGGGATGGATCGGGGAAACGTGGTGGTTTTCGGCCACGCGACCGTTGTCCGAAAAGCCCAATTCCAAAAGAACCGCGTTATCTACGGCCATCGCAAGCGCCTTGCGAACGCGGGCATCCGCATAGGGTTTGATCCCGTTTACTTCGGCCTCTTGGTTGGCGCGGATCACGACCGTGTTTGCCGTGACAGCCTCAGACTTGGACCACCCGATAGCATCCATCACCAAGATGAAATCGCCGATGGATTCGTAAACCATATCGACTTCACCCGCGTCCACGGCCGCCACGATACCCGCCTGCTCCGTCCCAAAGTCGAGGTATTCAATTCGATCTAAATAAGCGCCGGTGCCCCACCATGCGTGGTTCTCATTCTTGACCAAGACCGCTTTTACGCCGACCTCAAAATCGCCAGGTAAATAGGGGCCCGTCCCGATGGGATTTTCCAACGGATCGCCTGTGAAACTTTGGTGCACAATCGCCGCTGGATAATCCGAGAACCCTGCGATCAGCGTGATGTCGGGTTGGCCAAGCGTCAGGCGCACGGTGCTATTGTCGACGACCGTGATAGCACCTTCACGGGCGATCCCGGTTTCGGCGTCCACCAACGAGCCCATGCGGGAGGCCATGGAGTTGCCCTCAACCGCGGACTCGCACCAGCGCGCAATGTTGAACGCGACGTCCTCAGCGGTGAAAGCATCGCCGTTGGTCCACGTGACACCTTGGCGGACCTTAAGCGTGTATTCCGTGGCATCCGCATTGACTTGCCAAGCTTCCAGCAGCATCGGCTCAAAGCTGCCATCCACCTGATATTCCACGAGGTACTCCAGATATCCGCGGGTAAAGTTCGACATCTGCGGCCAGTCATATGTACGCGGATCCTTCAGCGCCTTCACAGTTGATTCAATGCGCAATGTGCCCCCCGCCTGAGCGTGGGCGGCGGCACGCGCGGGTTGTGCAGCCCCCAACAAGCCATACGCGGCCGCAGTTGTGACGCCCAAAGACGTCGCACGGGTCAAGAATTCACGGCGTGACAAGGTTCCGGCGCGGACCTCATCTGCATAGGCGCGGGCAGCGGAATGGATGTGTTTTGGATCGGTCATGCAACGCTCTTCGGTTTTGATGAAAACTTGGGAGCCGCGCCCCCTATCAGGTTACAAAGCGGCTCAGAGCGCGGTTGTCGCACCCATTGATCGAAGATGGAAAATAGCTCAAAAACGACATTGTTGATAAAATACGACATCCAGCACGAGCGCAATAAGCGTTTAAGCTAAGGGCAAAAATAACCAAAAAACCGCCATTTTGATTAGCCTATTGAGAGTTAACTGATACCGATTTACCCCGCTTGGCCGGTTCGACGAGGCCACCTGATGACTGCGGACCTGGCCACAGAAACCCGCCAAAGTTGTATTTTGGCAAACCGCGTTGTCATTGACCTGCAAAGAAAAATTGCCTTAAGCCGCAGGCGATACATTTACTGCATCGGGCGACGCATCGCCCAAGCCCCCTACCCCAAGGAAGACCACGACCATGCCCACGGCTTTTATCACTGGCGGCGCGAAACGCATCGGGGCCGAGATTGCCCGGGCCTTAGTGACCGCCGGTTTCAAGGTCGCGGTGCACTATAATTCGTCGCACAGCGAGGCCGAGACCTTAATGGCCGAGCTGAACGCGATCACCGCAGACAGCTGCGCCGTATTCCAAGGTGATCTGAGCGACAGAGCCAGCCTGACCCGCGTCTTTTCGGATGTGATCGACTGGCTTGGCCCCCTCAACTTGCTGGTTAACAATGCCTCAATGTTCATGAACGATGACATCGGCACCATTGAGGAGGCACAGTTCGACGGCCACATGGCCGTTAACCTTAAGGCGCCCGTTTACCTAACAGAGCTGACCGCAGCACAATCGCAGGGGTTGGAAGACTGCCTCATCGTCAACATGCTGGACAACAAAGTCTTTGCGATGAACCCCGATTTTTTCACCTACACGCTAAGCAAGGCGGCACTGTTCACAGCGACACAAATGCTAGCCATGCGCTTCGGTGGCTTTCCGCGCGTGGCGGGCATCGCGCCAAGCATTACATTGATTAGCGGCAAGCAATCTCAGGCGAACTTTGAAAAAAGCAGCCGGATCAATCCATTGGGTCGTCAAGTTACCCCAGGCGAAATCGCTCAGACCGTTTTGTTCATGTGGAACACCAAAAGCTACAATGATCAGATCCTCACAATCGACGGCGGCCAGACCCTATGGAAGCTGCCACGGGACGTTGCCTTTTTGGTGAAGGAAGGTTTGGTCGATGACTGACTACACGATCAAGATTGAGGATCTCTGCGTTGAGATGTTCCTTGGGCTGCACGCCTTTGAAAAGGAAAAAACTCAGCGCGTGTTCATCTCGATCGAGTTGGATGTTGAGGGCGTTAATGTCTCTCAGGGCCAGTTTTTCGACTATGATCACGTGGTCGACTACGTGCGCGGCTTTAACCAACAGCGCATCGAGACACAGGAAGAATTAACCGCAATGATCCACGCCCACGTAATGGCGCGTGGGTGCCGGGCAGCACGCGTTTATTCACGCAAACCGGACGTGTACCCCGATTGCGCATCCGTGGGTGTTGTGTACCGCGGCTAGCCGCCCCTTAGAATTGCGCGCGAAAGGTCAGGCCAAACGCCTGTTCTTGATCGCCAGTTTGCTTTGAGGTCGGAGAGGCGAGATATCCCTCTAGCCGTCCAAGGGCAAAATCGTAGGACGCGCCTAGTCCGACCGAGGTCCGCAAATCGGACGTGTTTTGCAGCGTGCCCGAGGGCGTAACGGGACTATCCAGCCCCCAAACGCGGCCCACATCCACAAATCCAAACACATCCACGCCGGGTAAATCTGCCAAAACGGGCAGCATTACATCTGTGCGAAGCGCGCCAAACCGGGTCCCGCCCAGATCGGTCACGACCGCGCCATCGATATCACGCACGCTGACACCACCACGCTCAAACCCGCGCAACGATGCCCCGCCCAAAACAAAGCGATCAGTCGCGCGCGTCACGGCACTGCCTTGCCCCGCAACATGCCCCAGCTCAAGCGTTGAGCGCAGCGCAAATCCCGCAGGCAAGGGCGCAAACACATTGACCTGCCCCTCACTCCGTACCAGTTTTGCATCCCCGGCAATGCCATAGTCCACACTGACCAACGCGCCCCATGTTAAGCGGTTAGCGTTCGGATTGGTCACCCCAAAGCGGTACGAAAGACCAAATTCGGTCGCGTCCTGCGTGCCCGTATCGCCCTGCAAAATCGCCGAGGCCGTGGATGCGACATCGCTGATTTCTGTCTCGGTGAATGTCACACGCGCCTCGATTTGGCCGCCGCCCACATCCGCCTGGACATAGGGTGCAATAGACATGCGTTCGTAGTCGAACAACGTGTTGTCATATTCATAGGCGCCGTAAAACAAGCGCACGCCAACCCCGGTAGTTTCGGACAGGGCATCATTGTCAAACACACGCAGTCGCGCGGTCTGCACCTCTTGGGCGACGATGATTTCACCCAGAACGTCAGCCCCCAATCCCAACGCGTTTTCAAGCGACAGGACAGCCCCGCCAAACACCCCCGTATCGCTGTCATAGCCCAGCCCAAACGTCAGAAGCCCCTCATAGGATGGGGTTTCATCGACGGTCACAATCAGTCGTGGGCCCTCTGACCGGATGCGGATAAAGTCAAACTCACCGGTGAATTCCAAGGCCTCAATCGCGGCGCGCAGATCATCGGCGTAATAAATTTCACCCGGCCGAAGGTTGGCCGTGGCCAAGACATCTTGGTCGCTAAACCGCGCGTTACCGTTGACAATAATTTGGCTAAAGGCGCGCGGCACGTCTGCCCCTGCTGCGCCGCTAATGACGCTGGCTGCTATCGCGCTATAAACGGCACAGGCTGCGGCCGTCGATCTCAAATAACCCATAAAAATCCCTTATTCCCATCGACATGCCGCGCAAATACGGACGGCCAAATGAGTAGCTTCCAAACATAGTTCCGACGCACTCACTAAACGGTTCGGAGCCGTCGCGCGCACGCGCGAGAATGCTCAGCAATTTTGATACCAAACCTGAAAACCATTTCCGCAAAAGACACAATAAGCCCCGAAACACGGCATAAGAGGGGCAAATGATTGCAAAAATACAATCCTTTTCAATCAGCGTTAATAAAGGTTAATAATAAATTTATAAATAGTTAATGGTTGCGCTCAAAAGATAGTAAATTTGATTTAAGACACTGAGTGCAAGGATTATTCATGTCCGGAAAGTATATGGCGGCTGCGGCCGCGCTGGCCTTTGTCGCGGGTTGCACTGGCGAAGGCTCCATCGGGTTATCGCCGGGGGACGTGCCGGGTATACGCGCGATGAACCCATCCGTTGGCGAAGAATTGGACGCCAACCGCGATGGTGTGTTCATGAACGCTTCGCAGGCGCGCACACGGCTTGATAGCTTTCCGGGCAATGGTGAATTTGACCTGTCCAGTGAAGACCTCAGCAACGGTCAATGGCCCGTCGATACCATCACCTATAAGGCCTTTCGCAACACATCGGACCGGGCGATCTATATTCGCCGCGCGTTGGGGCGTTATGCCCTGATCGAAGCCCGCGAGCGGGGCCTGGGCACATCGCTGAACGGGGTGCGCCGCGTGGCACATATTTCGGCACCCTCAACAGCTGGTGAATGGTGGGTGCGGTCGGCCCATCGCGGCGATCTGTTGCCAAGACAGCGCGCGCAGAAAATCTCATTGCCGGACATCATCAACGCGACCGTCCGCAACTCATTCCAAATCGCAGCGTTCGGTGACCTGCCCGCCATTCGCGGCACAGCGATCCAAGAGGCCCGGGGCCGTTTCGTGCCTGAAATCTTTGCCGACGCCAGCATTGAACGCCGCGATGAGTTCGCCACAAGTCCTGCAAGTGCCGGCGGTGCCACTCGTCTGACCACGGACGAGGATGATGTCGAATTTGGTGTCCGAAGCCGTCTTCAAACTGGTGGTGAGATTTCGCTGTCTCAAAGGTTCACCACCACTGACACCAACGACACCGCGTTTATCCCCGGTGAACAAACGGTGTCTCAGACCGCGCTAACTTATGTGCAACCGCTCCTACGCGGTGGTGGATGTACCTATACCGATAGCACCCGGCGCATCGCCAACATGGACACCCAGATCGCGGTAGAAGAATTCCACCGTCAAGCCTCGGCCCATCTGTTGGAGGTCGAGCGCGCCTATTGGAACCTGTATGTCGCGCGGTCTGTCTATGCGCAGCGCCGTCATCTGGCCGGTCACGGTGCCCAAATCGCCGAGCAGATCGGCAACCGTGAGGGGATCGATGCCGATCCAGTCCTGATCAATCGCGCGCGGTCTCTGGCCTCACAGTGGCGGGCCGATATGGTTCGTGCCAAAGCCGCAATGGAGAACGCTGAATTCCGGCTCGCGGCTCTTGTCAATGACAAGCGGCTTGGGCCCGCTGATGTTGAGGTGCTGCCCACGTCGGCCCCGAACGGTGCGCTGCATCTGTTGTCCACCAACGATACGATCGAGGCCGTTTTCATCCACCGCCCTGAAATCCAGCAAGCGATTTTACAGTACGAAGCCGCCCTTCTGCGCGAAGGGATGGCCGCCAACGAAAGCCTGCCCGAACTGGACCTTGTCCTAGAGGCCCGCAGCGAAGGGGGCACGGGAGGGCGCAGCCTAGGGGATGCGTTTGACGATCAATCGGGCAACGTCGGGACCTTGGTCGGGTTGAAATTCTCGGTCCCGCTGGGGTTTGACGAACGCGACGCGCGGTATCATCGCCGCCGGATCGAGACGGTCCAGCAAGAGCGTCAGGTCATGTCCGCGATCTCAACCGTGTTACTGGAAGTAGACGTATCGGCGAACGAATACATTGTGGCCTGCAATGATCTGGTGGCCCAGCGACGCGCGCTTGAGGCCGCACAAGCCGACACAAACGCCATCCAAGCCCGCTGGGACGAAGGCATCGGCGACGCCGGGATCGAACTGCTGTCGGCGCTGCTGACGAGTTATCAAAACCTCCAAGCCAGTGAGCAAGCCGTTGCCACAGCCCGTGCCACACGCGAAATCTCAGCCGCCAATTTGGCCCGCGCGCGGGGTTTGTTGCTGGACCGTTGGGGCCTGTCGATGAACCTGACCCGTGATATCCGAGGCGAGCAGACCTACCAACTCGCGCGGAGCGGCCGTGATGGTTAAGACCATGCGCCGCACGCACCAATGCCACAGTCGCGCGGGGTCCGCATCATGAAGGATCTGCCACGTTTCGAGCCACTAGAAGACCGCATCGTTCTGGACGGTGAGGCCCAAGTCACGGTGTCCGGCCCCACGGATGTGGAACTAGGTGCCCAAGATGTCGAGTTCACCCTGACCTTCGACAACGTGCACAGTACCGACACGGGATACCTGCCGTTCATCGACGTCGTACTGCCGACGCTTGGCCCAGACGGGTATGACGGCGTGTCCTTCGACAGCGCCACATTCTTGGGCGGTGCGATTGACACAACACAACTGGTGTTCGACCTCGCCGGTGAGGCCGTACACCCAATTGCCACCGATACCCTTGGCGACCCAATGGTCGTAACGGGCACCCCGGGTGAAACACTGCTGGTTTTCACCCTGCCCTACGGCTCGTTCTCACCGGGGAACCCCGCCGTTGACGTGGTGATGACGCTCGATTTCTCGGACGAGGCCGATCTGAACCATACCGTTGACCTCAAAACGCGGGCTGGTTTTGCGCTTGGCAATGACCCGCTCGACAATCCGACGGCCGACCCTTCGACCCTTAGCGCATTTTCCACAACAAGCGTCGGCAAGACACTGTTTGAGCTGACCAAAACCAACAGCGCACCAGAGAATGAGGCCGCCACTGGCCCAAGCTACATCTATGAATACACGCTAGAAGTCACCGTAGCCCCCGGACAAACCCTGACGGATTTCAATCTGGTCGACACGCTCCCGCCCGAGATCGTCTACATGGGCAATCTCACGATGTCGCCCACGGCGACGATCAATACTGAGCCAACCGTGGGCCAGCCCGCAGGCACAGGCAACAATACGCTCGATCTGACATTCGCATCCATTGTGGGCAATCCGGCCACCGGCAACGCCGTCGTGACATTTGACTACTACATCGATGAAACGGCTGCCGGGACGACGACCCCGACCATCCCCGTGAACTCAGGCGATCCTGCAAGCGTGATCAACACTGTGACAGGCAGCGGCCAGTGGGATCCGCTGGACACAAACGACCCAGTTGAGACGATCTCAGCCACCGCAACCAACCGCCAAGAGGCCGTTTCGCTCGCCGTCCAAAAGAGCGCGACATTGGTGGATGACACCAATCTGACCGGCGTCATCAGCCCCGATGACGTGTACCGCTTGACGCTTGAGGTTCAGGTCTCCGATTACTTTACCTTTGGCGACCTTGAGGTCACGGATGTTCTTGGCAATGGGTGGGAGTATCTGAACACCGGCAGTTACGTCCCGACCCTAACCACCACCGAAAGCAGCGGTGGCGCCGTCACGAACGCCGCTTTGCTTCCGCAAGAAACGACGAGTTTTGATAGCAACACCGGCAAAACGACGGTGGTCTGGGATATCAGCCAAGCGCTCGTGGGCGCCGGTTCTGATGCGATCCTGAGCGGTGATGACGCAGACGGCACGCCCGGCGGTGCCAGCACAACGGCGACAATCACGTATTACGCCCGTATCCTTGGGAACCTAACGGACGATGGCAACATCGGCGAAATCCCGTTCACGCAGGGTGATCTGTTGCGCAACACCGCCACGATCTCGGCCAGTGTTCGGGACAACAGCGATCCGACCAACACCCTCGGGACCGAGACCGACGATACCAGCACCACCCTGCAAACACCCTTTGGGCAGATCGACAGCAAGACGGTATCTTTCATCAACGGCGCGGCCCCGACGCCCGGCTTGCCGATTTCGGCGGGCGATGAGGTCACGTTTAGCATCATCTACACGGCCCCTCTTGGGTCATACGAAGACCTCGAAATCATCGATAACCTGCCACAGAACGTGTTCGATTCCACGGAAATCACCACATTCAACAGTATCGTCAGCGGCACGCCCCCCGCAGCAGGGGTGGCGCAGTTTGGTCTGGCGTCGCAGGACTATGTGGATGCAGGCGGTGGCCCCCCAACCCTGTCTGGCGTGCCCAATGACAACCAGATCAACTACGATTTCGGCACCTTCACCGCCGAGCCCCGCGAAACCGTGCGGATAGAGATCCTGTTCACCACCACCGTGATCGATGCCATTTTTGCCGATGGTCTGATGCTGACCAACCAAGCAACGGCATTTGAGGACAATGTGGTCAACGGCATGGTCGATACGACCGCCATCGCGAATTTTATCTACGGCCAGCCGGAACTGGCGATCACTAAGGGCGTGATTGCGACCGACAGCACGGACCCTGATGTGGCGTTTTCCGCGACCGAAGGCCCGGTGACGTTCACAGCACCAGGCAACAGTGGGGCACGGTTCAGCGGCACGATCAGTTCAGATGCCCTCGATACAACGCCCATTGATGCCGACCTTGAGGGGATCGATGCGGGCGATCTTGTGACCTTTGCGATTGTAGTCGAGAACACAGGCAAAGCGCCCAGTGGGGCCTTTGACGTCACAATCACCGATACCCTGCCTGCGGGCTTTGCGGTGCCCACCGGTGGGCTGAACCTGTCGGTGACGGACGGCACAGGCGCCCGTGCAATCACATACACTGGCGATCTGTTTTCTGGCGGCATGGTTCTGGATGATCGCAGCTCTGAGGGCGCGTTGTCGGCCTTTGACGGCACCTCCGGTGAGAACCTCGTGATCATCACCTACGACCTTGTGGCCGAGCAAACCGTAAAAGCCGGCGACGTGATGGAAAACACGGCCACTGTTACGAACTTCACTGCCTTTGAAAGCTCAGGCGGCACATCCGCGATCAACCGCGCCGACGCCAGCCTGACTGATACCGCCAAGGCAGAGGTCGATGCGGTCGACATCGTCAAAACCCTTGAAGGTCGTGAGATCGGGGTACAACGCGCCAATGAAGTCATGGTTGGTGAGGAATTCACCTTTGAGGTCAGCATCAATCTGCCTGAGGGCAGCTATGAAAATGTCATCCTGTCCGATGAGGTCAGTGATGGCGGCGTGTTTGGCGATTTTGATATGCTCTCGGCGGTTATCACCGGCTGGAACACGAATGCCTTAACATCATCAAACGGGATCACCTTTGGCAGCCTCGGGACCGTGGCCAGCGACAACAAAAGCGTCAGTTTTGACGTCGGCGACTTGGTTAATCTGGGCAACAACTTCCTCTCCGATGATGTGATTACCTTCGAAGTCACGGCCCAGTCACTTGGCGGGCAGACCGCAGAGGCGGGCGAGCAACTCACCAACAAAGCGAAGTTTGTGGCGGATGGCGTCAGCGAAGATGTCTCCAGCCGGGTTGAATTGATTGAGCCGCAGCTCACCATCGACAAAACAGGTCCCAACGACGGGGTGCGCGCGGGCCAGACGGTGACCTACACCATTGAGGTCGACAACCCAGTCCAAGCCCACGATGCCCCCGCCTATGATCTGGTTCTAACCGATCTGTTGGACCCTAGCATCGAACTAGTCGCGGGAAGCGTGACCGTGACGGGAGGCACAGGCACTACCATCGTGACCGGCAACACCAGCGGTGACACGACGCTTAGCATCACCGCCGATGCGCTGGATGTTGATTGTCACTGAGAACTGACCCGGTAGCCCCATAAATTGTCACTGAGAATTGACCCATGTGAACACATTGCCCTGACGGTTTTGGTCAGGGAGACATGGAGTGATCGACATG
>Ga0228634_1002044_pt1 | contig 10595 bp, 9 predicted proteins | sample 42DmetaG_FD_190063 | JGI IMG/M metagenome (GOLD analysis project Ga0228634, IMG submission 190063) | Seawater microbial communities from Monterey Bay, California, United States - 42D | ecosystem: Environmental > Aquatic > Marine > Coastal | place: USA: California | collected 2016-09-27
CGTATCTACCTAACCATGTTGCTTCTACAATAATTACATCTCTCACTTGACCAAAAACACCTGTTGTTATTTTCGGATATTGATAAGCGATTTTCCGAATCATACCTAATTTGGTGGTGATTTTATCAATTTCAATTTCTTCTAATACTTGGGAAACAACTTCTGTAATCTTTTTTAACTTGCTTTTCAGTTTGTTACCAGAATCAGATTCATTTTGTAATACAACTAAATCTATGTCTTCCGAAAAACGTTCTATGATACCGAAACATTTTGACAATGCTGTTCCTCCTTTGAAAACAGTTTCATTGCCAACTATATTGTGAAAAATGGTGTGCAATGCAAAGGTTACCCAATAATCTTTTTCAATGTAAATTGGGAGTATATTCATTTTTTGAGCTGTAAACTCAATTGACTGTCTAAAGAGAGTAGTGTTTTCGTGTAATCTCATACAATATTCCATTTTTCAGTTGAAGAAATTACTTTATTTGCTCCTGGCAAGTTGTACTTCGTAATTGGGTTCAGTGATTTTTGCAATGTACCCGTCATTGATTGTTTGCCTAATTCATCAAGTAATGCTCCTGTTAATGCTCTTGTTGAAGGAGGGTATTTTTGAGCCAATCGAACGAAAGTAGTAATGTCTTTATCTGTCATATCTTTTAATAGGACTAAAAAACGTGTACATGCAAACGTTATTGAAGCATCTGGTATTTTTTTGATGTAACGAATAGCATCTAACAATTGTAATAAAGGAATATTCTCTTTTGTGATTGTATTCTTTTGTTTGATGAAAGAAATAGTGTAACGTTCTCTTTTAAACTTGGAGCGTACTACATTTTTACCGATTTGTATGGTGTTACTCACTTGGGTTGTAAGTCCTAACTGATTGTAAACACTGTATCCCGTTAAATAGCCAATTGTTTTCCCGTCCTCTTCCAATAAATCTTTTACAACTTGGTATTGATTGGGTTCTAGAGCACCAAATACAGTTTTTTCAGGTTTGTAAAATTTACCTTTACTTAATTTGGATATTTTACCCGCAACAGCCATTCTATTCAATGCTTTTATAATTGCTTCTTTGTTGTTCACCTCATTGGTAAAGTCTGCATAGGTGAAAATATACCCTTTAGGTAATCTATCGATCGTATATGTAATATAATCAGTTGTTTTCATTTTAATATCCTTGAAGCAAATATAGTAAAATGTCCAGTTTATTTCAGTAAAAACTGGACAAATGTTTGTTTTTATAGGAATTGAAAAATTATGAAGATTATTGGATTTAGAATGTCAAGTATTTTGAACAGAAAACTTGACAAGTATTTATGTGTTTAAATGGAGCACCTATTAGCCATGTCGTATATAGGTGAGATTTGTAATTATCAATTAAATTCAGTGATTGCAGACTTGATTTGTCCAGTTTATTTCAGTAAAAACTGGACAAATTTTGAGTGGTTGGTTTTGATCATCATGAAAAAATCAAAGGAACTTCTTGCATGTAAATTTTTCTATAAGAAGTTGATTTTCGAACTTTACAATCTTTAATAAGTTCTATAATTTCGTTTGGTTCAATTTCATCTACTTTTTCAGCTTCAATTTCATCTCCATATTTTAAATCACTTGGATAGATAATGTATGCTGGGATGAGTTCGTTTTCTGGAACTTTTAATTTGTCATAAATTTTATTCAATCTAGCATAGCCTGAAATTTGTCGGGCGTCTTCCATAGATGGATTACCACTTCTGTAGCGAGGTTTGTATTTTGCATCTACAACCGCTTTAAAATCACCATCATTTATTAAAAAATCTAATTCTTGATAGTTTGCTTTTATATGGTATTGAACGCTTTGATAACCAGTAAATTTTTCTCTTAATTTTTTGAAAACATATAATTCAAACAACTTACTCATATCTATCCAATGAGGAGGATATGCTTTCTTAACTTCAGATGTTTTCGTTAAATTATGATCCATCAATTGAAGGATTTGGTTTCCAAGTTGAATAGCTGTATTGTATTCTCTATATAGTGGATTATTTTCTTTTTGTTTGAATTGATAAAATTTTTCGTCTGATACAGTTTGAATACCACCTAAACAATAGGTTAAAGGTTCTATTAAGGTGTTTTTTAAACCTTCTTCCTTAAAATTATGTAATTGCGTGCTTACATACTTTAATACATATTTTAGAAAACGATTGGAGGATGAATCTACCCCAAACTCTTGGTAGGAACAAACCGTATTTGTTAATCGATTTCGAACAACATTTTCTCTAATTTGTTGGGAAACTAAAATCCTTCCTTTGATACGAGATTGTAAGTTTTCAGTAACGCGGTAATATTCCTTTTTTAATCCTTTTCTGACTATTGACCGAACTGTCATTAGAAATTGAGCTACTAAAAATGGTGTTAACACAACTTCGTAATCACCTTCAACAGGAATCCACTCTTCGCCAAAATGAATTTCCATTAGCCCATCTAAATGATTCAAGTTTTCAGGCTCTTTTAAAGCTTCGATAAGCATTTTAATATGATCTAGTTTTTTAGATTCATTGTTTACCTTCGGCTCAATTAAGACAGGTTTATTCCATGGACGTAACCATCCTAAACCTATATAATAGGAACTTTCAATCGATGCTTGTTCATTAATAATAGAAACGGATAAGCAAGGAAGATTGGAATCACCTTTAAAATAAATCGGTTTTTGAGATATTCTTTTGTCTAAAATAAAACTTTCTGTATAAGCTTCTTTTAAACAATCTAAATGTTCTGATCTATCTTTATAAAATTCAAAATGTTCAGATATTTTTAACATGACAAATCTTCGATTTCAGTCAATGCACTTTGTTTCAAAATACCGTCTTTCACATATTCTATTAAGATAGGTTTAATTTCATATTTAAGTCTAACATCCATTGAACCACCTTCTTCGTCCTTTTTAATAAAGTAGGAGTGACCTAATTGAACTTCTTCAGGTTTAAATTCTGCTGACAAATGAATTGAATTTTTCCCCTCTTCATTTGTAAACAATTTACTTACCTTATTAAACAACTCACTATCAAATGAAACATTTGCATCATTCGATAAATCCTCTGGTAAAACATCTACAAAAGCAAAACGTCTTCGTATAGCGTAATCGATTTGAGATACACTTCTGTCAGCGGTATTCATTGTACCGATAATGTATAAATTACTTGGAATACCAAAATCATCTTTACTGTAGGGCAATTTCAATGTCATCTCTTCTTTTGCTCCAAGTCGTTTTCCGTCTTCCATAAGTGAAATTAACTCACCTAAAACAGTAGATAGATTTGCACGATTCATTTCATCAATGATTAAAACATAAGGTTTTAAAGTTTTAGATTTATCGTTTGGTTCTTGGTTTTTGAATTGTTCGAAAGCGGAAGGGTAATCATAATTGTTTGTTTTAACATCTCCTAATTGAATGGTTTCTTTTTGCATGAAATCATACAAATGACGATATACTGCGAAAAGTTCACCTGCTATATGTCCAACGATAGGGTATAATTCGCTTCTTAGATTTTTAACTTCATTAGGATTGATTTCAGCATCAATTACTTTTCTCAAATTATTTTTTGATATCAGAAATTCGGTTACAGCGGGGATTTTATTTTCTCTATCTCGAAACCTGTATCGAGCTGTTATACCTCGTTCATTTACGGCAATTAAAATTAGTTTGCTGTTGTTTTTTGTAAAACAATAATCCTTTCCTACTAATGGTTGAATATAATTACAGTATGATTTATAAATTTCGTCAAAACTATTTTCAACAACTTCATTCGTTTCTTGAGGTAAATTAGCGACTAATGCTTTTAAGCAAAATTGTTTGAAAATTCCATCTTCTGTTTTAAAAATAACTTGAGAACCTTGAGCTGTGGCTTTTAAACCCTCAACAAAATCTTCATAATTGTAGTTCGGATGAAATTGAACAACCTCTAGTTGTTCATTTTCTTTTACTCCTTCTTCTTTTCCAATTAATTCATGTGCAAGTTCTATTGCAAGTTTCGTTTTACCTGTTCCTGGAGGGCCTTGAAGAATGATTTGCTTTTTGTATTTAAGTAAAGCCTTCATCTCTTCTAAATTTATCATCGAATCACTCATGTCGTTAGAGTTTTTGTTTTGGATGTCTTTAAAATGTGCATACACTTGCCAAGGTAAAGTCATTATTTGTTCAGCTGGTTTATTTAATTCAGTTGTGAAGAAATTTAAAACAGCATTACTTTTTTCAAACCAATTTCCTTTATTTCTAATATTACAATTATCTATTTTTTCATTTAAAAAATAGATAAGTTCATTTATCTTATCATTGTTTATAATAGTACAAAGTAGTTTAGGTTGTAAACTAGCTATTAAACGATTTACAGACGCTACCCGGTTTTGAGTTGTGTGTTTTCGTAGTATAGTCGCAAGTTGATTGTAAATATCAATTTGTAAGTTATCTTGTGTTTCTGCAATTGTTTGCAATAAAGGACTTATTTCAAACCAATTTGATTTAATTTTTAATTTTTCTTCATTTGTGTAATACCCTTGTTGTAAGGACGATACACTGTGATCTCTTGCTTTGTCAAAAAATTCATTAAATACTTCTACATCCCAATCGTTCCAATTATTTTTTAATTTTGCCTCATCAATGAATTTAGGCACATATTTTTTATAAGAATTATTCCATTCTTTCCAAATGACTAATTTTTCTGTAATATCTTCAAGTTTCATTTTCTTTTCCTTTTAGTGTATCCACTTTACCAAATGTAAATATCCATCTGATAATTGGTCGTAAATCTCCGAAGCTACCGTTGCTTCAATTATTTTCTCTCCGGTGACTTCAACCAATTTCCCTTTCAACAATTGAAACCACGTTTTCTTGCCTAAATTGAAATGATTTTTTAATGATTCTATTTCTTCAAATAAAATTTCTTGACCTAAACCTTGTTGGTTCAAACGGTCAATTATTTCATTCAATTTAATATGTAATGAAGTTTCTTCTTCGGTTGAAAACTTATCTTCGTTTTTGGGTTCGAAAGTAAAGTATTCATTGATAGAATCTATTTCTTGATTAATAAGAAAGATACCTGAATCTTTATCTTCTCTATATAAACATCCTGGTCGTCTACATCCACTTTCGTGGTTTTCAATGTCTAATTTTATTTCTTGAATCAAAACTTTCAAAAAATCTAATTTGTCTTTGTTTTTTCTGAATAAATACAACTTTGAATCTAAACGGTCTTTTAGATTTTCTAAAGTATTTGGTTTACTTGAATTGTAAAATTCTTTAGCAAATTGTTTGGCTAGGGTTTCGGGGATTGTCATGAATTATTTTTTTTCTAAATAAGTTTTAAACAAGAAAATTGCCATTGAACCTGAAAGATTTACAGCTAATTCGCTATGTCGAGACTTAGGTCTAACAAAATTTGAACCTTTACCATGGGCATCACCTAATTTGTTTCTCAATGAACCTAGACCACTTATAATACCATTAGCACCACCAAGTATTTGTTTAAAAACACCTTCTTGATGTTGTTCAGGTGCAAGATTTAAAGATTTAGCCACTTCTTTATATAATTCCGACAAATCTGTATTATCATTGTATTTTATTGCCTGTCCATCTAGAATATGCTTTAATGTGCTTTCTATCAAAGTTCTTGAAATTGTAATTGCACCCTCAGGATCTGATTCAATTCGTTCAATTGCTTTTTGCCAAAGCTCATGAATTGTGGAAATATCAAAAACAATAGTTGAATAAATAGGAGTAATTTTATTTAATTCTAAAAAATCAAGTAATTGATTAAATTCATTCCATAGATATTCCCTTCTTTCTAGATAGGTAGAAAATTTTGCCTTTATAATTAACCAGAATTGATCTATCGTTCTTGCTTGAGATATCCAATAAGGTAATAGGTGCTTTATCGTATTGTTATTTATTAATTTCAACCGAATTTGAGAATATTCATCATTTTCAAAACTCCCCCCGGTCGCTCTGATAATTAAATTATCTAAAAAGTATTGAACTAATTCAACTTCATTAAAATCTGTGATTTTAAAATCATTCATAATTAAATATTTAAAATCAACTCTTTATATCTATATTTTGCTCTCTCATTGTTAACATGACCTTTAAAATCTTCTAGAATCTTTCTATAATCCTCGTCTCCAATTGCTTTATGAATATAAGCTTCATGGACAAAATTCAAATATTGAACAATATTTCCAAGATATTCATGAAATAATTTGAAATCGATTTCAGCATTCATAAAGGATTCGATATCGTGGTAATTTGCTTTAATTCGAAGTCTGTAAATCATATTTAACAAAGTGGTTTCTGGAATACTTGAATAAATATAATCCCAATGTTTTTTGCTGAATTTTTTTGTTAGTTTTCCTTCTCTTGTTAAAAAACGAGAATCTTTTGAATGAGATTTTTCACTTCTTTTCTTCTTGTTTTCAGCATTTTGCTCTCGAGTTGATTTAAGAAAGTTTGCAATATTTAATTCGGCATCTTCGATATTATTTATTTTACTCAAAGCACTATAATCTCTAGGATAAGTAGAAAAAGTTTTCAAGCCATGGTATTGAAAATCCTTATAATTACCTTGAGCATAAAACCGAATAGCCGAAGGATAATGTTCATCTTTTATTGAATTTCCAAAAAGTTTAATAGACTTTTCGTGTTGATCATTTGCAATTCCTTGAGTTTCATGAAACGCTGTCATTGACAGATAAATTGAATAATAAATTTGAGGAAAATGCCAATGTAAAGCAAATCGATAATAATCCGAATTTTCTGAATTTGAAGTCATTAAAAAAGCATACTCAGTACTCCACGAATTCCAAAGAAGTTTACGACAAATATCAATTTCAAAATCATTATTTTTTATCTTTATTTGATTATAAAAGTCTAATTTTTTCAAATTAAAACGTTCATCATCATTTACAATCCGAAAATTGATTGCGTGAAAATGATTAAAGAATACCTTTGAAGGAATTGCTTTTCTATCTTTCTCCGCTTGCTCTTTAAAGATTTTATTCAAATCAATCATGATAATTCTTTCTCTGTGGTTTCTTCAACTTTTGTCATTTTTGAAAGAAATAAATCTTTCATTTTTTCTAACCTAACAATTTGCTCCTTCATATTTCTATAGTTGTCAAATAGTGGATTAATCATTAAATTGAATTTATTGAGAATATTGGTATTTGGAATAATAATTTTGATAGAATTCATATTTTCTTGATTTATTTTAGGTTGAGCTGCACCAGTCACAATGTCACTAACATTTACATCTTTAAGCATCAAATATAAAAATCTAACTGTAAAATCATCTTTACCATCTAAAACATGTGCGTGATTATTAACCCAAAATTTTCCCCAAATTAAAAATACAGATGGATGACCATAAGCATCAATTACATTTACACCATCTTCTGAGAGTAAAAGAAATTCACCATCATAAACATATTCTTTCACATAATCAACAATTCCCATTGCTCCATAATATGGATAGACACCTTTAAAATCAGATCTTTGCAGTTCGGATAGCGGTTTACGTTTATAATCTAAGCAATTAGAAATATCTTTTAGCTTACCAACTTCCCACCCCTCCGGAATCTCTTTTTCCAACTCCTCACACCAAATCATATTTCCTCCAGAACTCTTGTAATGCTTTCCATTTTTATTTGGAAATTCAAAATCCACAAACCATTGTTTGTAAATAGATTGAGCCGTATCTTCTAGTTTTTGGTTTAGTTTCTCGTTAAGGGCAATTCTGTTTACAATTGTGTTGTATTCTTTTACAATTTCGCGTTGCTTTTCGATGGATGGGATAGGGAGTTTCATTCCACAGAAATCTTCCCATTCTAAACTTCCTCGCACACCACCAACAGCATGAAAACAAGCTTCTCTATCAAATTCTGAACGAGTAAACCACATCATTAAATATTCAGGAAACAAAACAGAAGTGTCTATTATTTCAAAAATAGGATATGCTTGTGAAATAATAGAAGGTTCATTTTCTGTATATAATGCGATTGGCATTTTTTTATCTCTACGAACTTGCATAGTGCTACAAGCGAATTGATTTTTACGGATAATTTTATAATTTTCCATATCTGTCCCAATTATATTTGCAACAGATTTAATAAATTGTTTTGAAATACTAAGCCCTAATAAAGAAGTAACTTTTAAACCTTTATTTCTTTCATCAATTAACTGGATATAATCACCAATAGGTTTATAATTAGATTTGGCTTCACCGATTTTACAATTCATATCCTAATTCTTTAAAAACATTCAATAAATCATTTTTCGATTGTTCTTCTTGTTTCAATAAATCACCAATTTCTAATTTTAAAGCATTCATCTTATCATCAAAATCGATGTTTTCATCTCGGTTTACAAATTCAATGTATTTACTAGGTACTAATGAATAATCTTTCGCTTTTACAACTTCTAAGCTAGCAGAATAACAAAATTCAGGCACATCTTTGTATTCAAAATCTATCCCATTGCAGTCTGAGGTTCTCGTGCAGTCTGAGGTTCTCGAAGACTGCCAAGCATGATAAGTAGAAGTAATTTTCTGAATATGTTCTGGTGAAAATTGAGTGAATTTCTTTTCAAAAGGTTCACCAATCTCTCTTAAATCCATAAACAATATTTCATGTTCTCGATTACGATACGAACGTTTACCATTTGGTAATTCGACAACTCGTTCTTTTTTGTTGTTATTTAAAATCCAAAGAGTTACACTGATATTAGTCGTATAAAACATATTTTGAGGCAAAATAACAATTGCTTCTACTAGTCCATTTTCAATCAGTTTCTTACGAATCTTGTATTCTTCACCACCACCAGACAATGCACCGTTTGCCAAGATAAAACCAGCCACACCATTTTCAGAAAGTTTAGAAGCCATGTTTAAAATCCATCCATAATTGGCATTGCTTGTTGGAGGAACATCATAACCTCTCCAACGTGGGTCGTCTACTAACTCATCGCTTGCTCTCCAGTTTTTTTGGTTAAACGGAGGGTTTGCCATGATAAAATCGGCTTTCAAGTCTGGGTGTTGGTCTTTAGCAAAAGTATCAGCTGCAACAGCCCCAAGATTAGCGGCTATTCCACGAATCGCCAAATTCATTTTCGCTAATTTGTAAGTAGTAGAAGTATATTCTTGTCCGTAGATAGAAATATCTTTTGTGCTACCATGATGCGCTTCAATAAACTTCATCGATTGTACAAACATACCACCAGAACCACAAGCAGGATCATAGATTACACCTTTGTAGGGTTCAATCATTTCTGCAATTAGATTTACAATACTTTTTGGCGTGTAAAATTCACCTTTTCCTTTTCCTTCGGCTAAAGCGAATTTACTTAAGAAATATTCATAGACACGTCCAACAATATCTTGCTGTTTATCTTTTAGTGTATCAATATTATTGATGGTATCAAGTAATGCAGCTAATTTACTTACATCCATGTTCAGACGTGAGAAATAGTTGTCAGGCAAAGCACCTTTTAAAGAAGCATTGTTTTTTTCTACTGTATGTAATGCGGTATCTATTTTTAACGAAATGTCGTCTTGTTTCGCATTGGCAATGATGTAGCTCCAACGAGATTCTTCGGATAAAAAGAATACATTTTTCATGTTGTAGAACTCCGCCATTTCAAGGTATTTGTCTTTTCCTTCGGCAATTAGTTCTTTTCTTCTTTCTTCAAATTTATCACTTGTGAATTTCAAGAAAATCAAAGCCAGTACAACGTGTTTGTATTCTGAAGATTCTACAGTTCCTCTAAGCTTGTTGGCAGAATCCCATAAGGTTTCTTCCATTGATTTTGTTTGTTGTTTTGCCATGTTAGTTCAATTATTTTGTGCTATAATTAATTCGAATCTATTCAATCTATTAATATTCTAAAACTTAAATCATCAATCATTAGAGTTGAATCATTTAGGATGAAAAATATTTGTCTAAATATAGGATTTATTAAACAAAAATAAATCAAATTTCATCAGAAAATAAAGGTTTTTATCTGTGGATACAGAATGCTTCGTTATGATTTTTTGATACAGAAGTTTCTACGTCACACTTTGTCTTCCTCCTGCTTTAGTTTTGAAGAAAATTAAAGCAGTATGAAACAAAATATTACAATTACAGCAGATTCTTTCACAGATTATTACCAAGACCTAAAACACAATCAACTAGCGGATATACTCTGTATAAAATCTATATCTGAAATACTAGGGGAGATGGTTACCTTAAAATCATCTCCTATTTTAAATATAGTAAAACATCCCCATTCACTAGAGTTAGAGTTTGAAGATTTTAGAATAGTAATCGTTCTATATATTGGATTTGAAATCGAAGAATATTTAAAGTTTAAATCTGTTGAAAATGTATATTTCATCTATATGGATGAGGAAATGAATGGTGTTATTGAATTCAGAAGTATTCCTTTACAATTTATTCACTCAAAAGATTTTCAAGAAAAAGTAAAAGAGAAAAAGCCTACGTCCATGCCTGAGGTTTTGGAGTTGATAGGGGAGTATTCAGGGAAATAGAATTATATTGATAGTCCTATATTTAGGACTATCATTTTA
>Ga0228634_1002049_pt1 | contig 10570 bp, 10 predicted proteins | sample 42DmetaG_FD_190063 | JGI IMG/M metagenome (GOLD analysis project Ga0228634, IMG submission 190063) | Seawater microbial communities from Monterey Bay, California, United States - 42D | ecosystem: Environmental > Aquatic > Marine > Coastal | place: USA: California | collected 2016-09-27
TTTTATAGCAATAGCGGATACTATTGATTTACGAATATCACTGGCATCATAATTTTTACCGTAAAATTCTCTAACAGTTTTAACGATACTCTCTCTAAAAGCTGCTTGATGTGTTCCTCCTTGTGTCGTGTGTTGCCCATTAACAAAAGAATGATATTCTTCGCTATACTGAGATTTACTGTGAGTGATCGCAATTTCTATGTCTTCTCCTTTCAGATGAATTATTGGATACAACATGTCCTCATTTGGAATATTTTCTTCTAATAAGTCTTTCAATCCATTTTCAGAGTGGTATTTTTCACCGTTAAAATCAATGGTTAACCCTGGATTTAAGTAGACATAATTTTTGAGCATCTTTACCACATACTCATTGCGAAACTTAAATTTTTTGAAAATGTTTTCGTCCGGAATGAAGCTAACCCTTGTCCCTTTTCGTTTTGAAGTTTCTTCAACTTCTGAATCCATTTTGAGTTCTCCTAATTCAAATTCAGCAAATTTAATTTGATTGTCTCTAACAGATTCGACTCTAAAATAACTTGATAACGCATTCACTGCTTTGGTACCTACTCCATTTAGCCCAACTGCTTTTTTAAATGCACGTGAGTCATATTTCCCACCAGTATTCATTTTTGATACCACGTCAACCACTTTTCCTAGCGGAATCCCACGCCCATAATCTCTAACCCTAACTTCTTTATCTTTGATTCGTATTTCAATAGTTTTACCAGCTCCCATAACGAATTCATCTATACTATTGTCAATGACTTCTTTTAAAAGGATGTAAATACCATCATCAGGTGAAGATCCATCACCCAACTTACCGATGTACATACCAGGTCTTAATCGGATGTGTTCTTTCCAGTCTAACGACCGTATATTATCTTCTGTATATTGTTGCTGAGCCATAGTTTAGGTATCCTGGCTAATATAAAATTTAGGTAGAAAAACTAAGGCTAAAAATAGGGAAAGTAATTAACAATAATGAACTTGAAATTGTTGAAAAATATATACGTACTATACGTTAAATCTAAAATGCATTACATCTCCATCGTCCACAACATAATCTTTACCTTCTACACTTAACTTTCCAGCTTCTTTAACCCTTGCTTCACTCCCATAACTCACAAAATCAGTGTATTTAATTACTTCTGCACGAATGAACCCTTTTTCAAAATCGGTATGTATAACTCCTGCTGCTTGAGGAGCCGTGGAACCCACATCAATAGTCCATGCTCTTACTTCTTTTTCGCCGGCGGTAAAATAAGTCTGTAGGTTTAATAATTTATAAGCACCTCTTATAAGTTTTGCAGAACCTGCTTCTTCCAGTCCTAAATCTTCCAAAAACATCTGACGCTCTTCGTATTCCTCTAATTCGTTAATATCCGACTCCGTTCCGACCGCTAAAAATATAACCTCCGCATTTTCGTTGGAAACAGCATCTTTCACTCGTTCTACGTATTTGTTGCCATTTGCAGCAGAAGCCTCATCAACATTACAAACGTACATGACAGGTTTGTCGGTGATAAACTGGATTGCATCAATAAAATCCTCTCGCTCTGAAGGAGTTAAATCGATAGCCCTAACTGAGGTTCCTGCTTCTAAACCTTCTTTAACTTTATTTAATGCAACTTCTTCCTTTTGAGCATCTTTATTACCAGTTCTAGATGCTCTTTTAACCTTATCTAATTTTTTCTCTGCCGTCTCTAAATCCTTTAGTTGAAGTTCGATATCAATCGTTTCTTTGTCTCTAATCGGGTCTATACTTCCGTCAACATGAATAATGTTATCATTATCAAAACAACGCAAAACATGCAGAATAGCATCTGTTTCTCGAATATTACCTAAAAATTGATTTCCTAGACCTTCTCCTTTACTTGCTCCTTTTACCAAACCTGCAATATCAACAATCTCAACGGTTGCAGGTAAAACTCGTTGGGGATTTACTAATTCTTCTAATTTTTCAAGTCTTGGGTCTGGCACATTTACAACACCGATATTTGGTTCAATCGTACAAAAAGGGAAATTTGCACTTTGTGCTTTTGCATTGGACAAACAATTAAATAATGTTGATTTTCCAACATTGGGCAATCCTACTATTCCTGCTTTCATTTTTTAATTTTTAATGGCTGCAAATATACATTATCAATCACAATCAATTCTTTATTTTTTTAAATTAAAAAAAAGCACTGAGCGAAGAGCGATAGTGTAATTTTACATGGTAAAAGATTATTCATCTCTATGTAAAAAAGATTTTTTTGATGACAACTCTTTTTCGGTCTCAACGACATCTTCATCAGGAATACAACAATCTACTGGACAAACTGCCGCGCATTGAGGTTCTTCATGGAAACCTATACATTCTGTACATTTATCAGAAACTATAAAGTAAAATTCATCACTTATGGGTTCTTGATCTTCTGATGCATTCACTTGTTTACCATTTGGTAAAAGAACCGGACCGAACAAGTCAGTCCCCTCTTCAAATTTCCACTCGTCTGAAGGTTCATAAATTGCATTGTTGGGACATTCAGGTTCACAAGCACCACAATTTATACATTCATCGGTTATTATAATTGCCATCGAATTTACTTTTTCTAACTTTGTGCAAATTTAAAACTTCAAGTTTTAACACCAAAAAATATAATGCAATTAATAAATAGAATTCAAGCTTTTGCAAAATTGGGGGAATTTATGAGTCAATTCTCAGAAAATAGTTATTTAAAAAAAGAAAACATACCCTTCAACGATCTTTATTTTAATAAGATGGTAGCGCTTATCAAGCAATCCAAATCTCATAATGGATGGTTTAATGAACATAATATTCAATTTGCTTTTAAAAGTTGGAGTGCGTGTTTAACGGATGAAAAACTACTAAAATGGACTTCTGAGTATGTTTTAGAAGGCTCACCAAATAAAAAAATTGCAATCATTCTAGCTGGAAATATTCCTCTGGTTGGATTTCACGATTTTATAGCAGTATTAATTACTGGAAATAATGTAATTGCAAAACTTTCAAGCAATGACAAGCTTATACTACCCTTCCTAGCGAACTATTTAATTGATGTAGAACCACAGTTTAATAATAAAATAAATTTCACTTCGGAACAACTTGAAAATTTTGATGCGGTCATCGCTACTGGAAGCAACAATACTGCTCGATATTTTAATTATTATTTCGGAAAATATCCAAATATTATAAGGAAAAACAGAAATTCAATTGCCATCTTGTCTGGGAAAGAAACTGAACATGAATTAATTGCATTAGCTGATGATATTTTTAGATATTATGGGTTGGGCTGTAGAAATGTATCAAAAATCTATGTTCCAAAAGATTATAATTTTGAAGTTTTTTTTAAAGCAATTTTTTGTTGGAAAAAGGTTATTAATGATCATAAATATATTAATAACTACGATTACAATAAGGCGGTATACTTAATGAGTAATTTTAATTTATTAGATAATGAATTTTTGATTTTAAAAGAAGATTCCAATTTTTCGTCACCTATTTCAGTTTTATTTTATGAATATTATGAAAATCTTTCTGCGATCAAAAAAATGTTAGACCGTGAAAAAGAAAATATTCAATGTGTTGTTTCCAATTTTGACCTCAATGGTCAAGTTAATTTTGGAGAATCTCAAAGCCCAAATCTGTGGGACTATGCAGACGACATTGATACATTGGATTTTCTTTTAAATCTTGCCAATTAAATTATTAATTATTTAACGTATAATATTTTTGGTTTTCTGATATTTGCAATGCAATATTTTAAAAAATGAAAAAACATAATTTTAGCGCGGGACCCTGTATTTTACCGCAGTCGGTAATGCAAAAAGCTTCAGAAGCTGTTATTAATTTTAATGACTCAAACCTTTCACTTATTGAGATATCTCATCGAAGTAAGGATTTTGTTGAGGTTATGGAGAATGCCCGAAGTTTAAGTTTAGAATTATTAGGTCTTCAAAATAAAGGGTACAAGGCGTTGTTTTTACAAGGAGGAGCTAGTATGGAATTTCTGATGGTGGCTTTTAATTTATTGGAAAAAAAAGCGGCATACTTAAATACGGGCACTTGGTCCAACAAAGCCATGAAAGAAGCTAAATTGTTGGGCGAATTGGTTGAAGTTGGTTCATCGAAAGATAAAAATTTTAATTATATACCTAAAAATTATTCTATCCCAACTGACGTAGATTATTTCCATTGCACAAGTAACAACACTATCTTTGGAACACAACTAAATAAATTCCCAAACACGACTGCTCTTAAAGTTTGTGACATGAGTAGCGATATATTTTCAAGACAACTAGATTTTTCACAATTCGATCTGATATATGCTGGAGCACAAAAAAATATGGGTCCAGCTGGAACGACATTAGTTATCATAAAAGAGGAAATACTCGGTAAGGTTTCCAGAACAATTCCTTCTATGTTGGACTACCAAGTTCATCTTAATAAGGACAGTATGTTTAATACGCCTGCTGTTTTTCCTGTATATGTATCAATGTTGACGCTGGAATGGTTAAAAAATTTAGGAGGTATTTCAGAAATTGAAAAAATTAATAATAAAAAAGCAGAAATTCTATATACTGAAATTGATAGAAACCCATTATTTACTGGATTTGTTCCCAATATTGAAGATCGGTCTAAAATGAATGCTACCTTTAACCTAGTAGATACCTCGCTGTCGAATCGTTTTGATCAATTATGGAACGAAGCTGGTATTAATGGTTTGAATGGTCATCGAAGCGTTGGTGGATATCGAGCCTCTATGTACAACGCTTTGCCCATAGAAAGTGTAGAGGTCCTAATAGAAGTCATGAAACGTTTAGAACAAAAAGCATAAAGTACAACTACTTATAAAACTGAATTATGAAAGTATTAGCAAATGATGGCGTATCAAAATCTGGTATAGAGTCACTGGAAGCCTCGGGATTTGAAGTGATAACCACAACTGTAGCTCAAGAACAATTAGTAGATTATATAAATAGTCATATAATTGATGTTCTTTTGGTAAGAAGCGCAACAAAAGTTAGAAAAGATATAATTGATTCTTGTCCCAGTCTAAAAATTATAGGACGTGGCGGTGTTGGTATGGATAATATTGACGTTGATTATGCTAGAAGTAAAGATATCAAAGTTATCAATACACCTGCGGCATCCTCAGCTTCCGTAGCAGAATTGGTTTTTGCTCATTTATTTGGAGGCGTTCGTTTTTTATATGATTCTAACAGAAATATGCCTTTGGATGGGGATTCGAAGTTTAAAGAACTCAAAAAAAATTATGGCGGAGGTCGTGAATTAAGAGGAAAAACGTTGGGTATTGTTGGACTGGGAAGAATTGGGCAAGAAGTCGCAAAGATTGGATTGGGATGCGGTATGAAAGTTATTGCCAGTGATAAATTTATGGAAACCACCACAATTCAGCTTGAATTTTATGATGATCAAAAGTTAGATTTTAATATACAAACCATTCCATTTGAACAATTATTAAAGGAAAGTGATTTTATAAGTGTTCACGTTCCAGCACAAAAAGATTATATATTCGGGAAAACGGAGTTTAATAAAATGAAAGATGGAGCTGCTATTATCAATGCTGCAAGAGGCGGAGTAATTGACGAGGTAGCACTTATAGAAGCCGTAGAAAACAATAAGCTTTCTTTTGCGGCTATAGATACCTTTGAAAACGAACCAACACCCGCAATTAAAGTATTAATGAATGGTAAATTATCCTTAACCCCTCACATTGGCGCTGCTACCAAAGAAGCACAAGACAGAATAGGAATTGAATTAGCAGACCAAATTAAAAACATATTATTATAAACTTTCTTTTGTTATTTATTTTTTAAATATTAAGAATTTTGAATTCATTAAAAAATCATATTAGTAACCAATTGTTTATTCTTAGAAATTTTAATAAACATTGGGAAATTACCTCAAATTGGCAATTACTATTTCCTTTTATGGGTTTGGTGGGACTCTTCTACTCTGCTAATAAATTTGTAATTTTATTAGGTATAAAATTATTATTATTTAAAATCACTACCACTGTAATAATAAGTTATATTTTGTTGAGAGCCACTTTATTTCTTTTTAAAAAATTAGAAAAAAAATGGAAGTTAAGCTATCGATGGGAAATGATACGAGTTTTCATGGTTTTTGCACTTACAGGAAGTAGTAGTGCCTTGATAGGTAAACCTTTATTAAAAATAATTGGTATCACAAAAGATAATTTTCAACCGCTAGTTTATTGGATACTATACCTTCTGATTGGATTTTTATTTTATCAAATACTTTTAGTTACCTTTGGCTGGCTTTTTGGTCAATTTAAATTCTTCTGGAATTTTGAAAAAAAAATGCTTAATAGAATGAAATTAGGGTTTTTGTTAAATGAAAAATAGAGAAAAAATAAAATATTTAGTTAATACCGCTGCACTATTGTTGGCAACGATAGTGTTGCTTCCTTCTGTTTTTCAATTAGTACATGTTTTTGAAAATCACGAACAAAATTATTGTTTAGAAAATTCCACACACATTCATGAACACGAAATTGAATGTTCGGTCTGTGATTTTAAGTTAAATCCTACTGACGATCAACTACCAAATTATGTTGAACTTTTGACAATCAATATTGATAAACAACGTACTTTCGAGTATTATAACTTCAAATACAATCATCAGCATTTATCTTATTCTTTAAGAGGACCACCAACTCTGGAAATCTAATTTTATCTATTGGCTTGTGTTGGTTTTATTTAATCACAAGCTTCCCTTTACTCAGAGTATCAAGTAATTCATAAAATATGAAGTATTGTATCATCATTACTTTATTGTTTAGCTGTGTAATGAATAGCCAAAATTGCAATCATTCCCTTGAAGGGTATGTTTTAGATTTTCATAATGGAGAACCTATTGCTGGCGCAACCTTACAAATTAAAAATTCACAGCTTCAAACAATTTCAGATAGTAATGGAAAATTTATTATCAATAATCTTTGCGAGAGTTCGCTAGAACTTATCGTTTCACATATTTCTTGTGATCAAAAAACAGTGGAAATTGATATTAAAAAAACGATACAAACGACCATTTATTTAGAGCATCATATTGAGGAACTTGAAATGGTAGCCATCAAAGGAAACAATTCAAACAATGGTGCTATTTCTGCGCAAAAGGAAAAAATAGATAAAAAAATAATCGACAATTTTAGTTCCGAAAGTTTGGGAACTATTTTAAAACAAGCAAAAGGAGTTTCTTCCATAAATACAGGAAATAAAATTGTAAAGCCAGTGATTAACGGATTGCATAGTAGCAGAATTATCATAATGAACAACAATGTTCGTATGGAAGATCAAGAATGGGGTATTGAACATGCTCCCAACATTGATGTCAATGCCATCGATAATATTACCGTCATTAAAGGGTCCAATGCGTTGGCTTATGCAGGAGATGCTATAGGTGGTATTGTAGTTTTAAAGCCGCTACGATACCTAAATAAAGACACTTTGTATGGAAAAACTATCACAGGTTTTCAAAGCAATGGTTGGGGATATAATCTTAACAGTATGCTTTCTAAAAGTTTTAAGAACGGATGGTTTACAAATGGAAATGTTGGTTATAAACAAAACGGAGATTTAAATTCTCCAGATTATAATTTAACCAACACTGGAGCAAAAAGTTTTTCTGGAAATGGAATCGTGGGATATCAAAAATTTGAATATGGTTTCGAAGCCAATCTTAGTTATATAGACAATACTATGGGTATTTTAAGTGCCTCTCATATTGGTAATGTAGGGGATTTGGTAAATGCAATCGATAACGAAGAACCTCTTGTAATTGATGATTTTTCGTATGCGATCAATTCACCAAAACAAGAAGTGACCCACTTATTAGGTAAAATAAACTTTTATAAACGTTTTAACACTCTAGGTAAGCTTTCTGTTCAATATGATTATCAAAATAATCACCGGTATGAATTTGACAAAAGAATTGGAGATGATAGAGACAAACCTGTGGTCGATCTTGAATTAATTACCCAAAATATAAAATCAGATTTGATGATTGATAAGTTTGACAACTCAACAATTTATATAGGAGTTACTGGTAAGTACCAAGAAAATATTGCCAATCCTGAAACTGGAGTTAGAAGACTCATCCCTGATTATGAGAAAACAGATATTAGTTTGTACGGCATATGGAATACTAGTTTTAACGATAAGTTAAAAACTGATTTCGGTGTACGGTATGATTATAATTTCATTGATGCGAAAAAATATTACAAAACTAGTCGATGGGAAGAGCGAGGATATAGCGAGGATTTTAGTGATTTTATCGTGGATGATTTGGGAACTCAACTCCTAACAAATCCTACATTTACCTATCATAATATGTCCTTATCTGCAGGTCTTATTTATAGTATCAATAAAAATAATGACCTTATTTTTAATTATGGGTTATCGTCTAGGCCACCAAATCCATCAGAATTATTTAGTGACGGATTACACCATTCCGCTGCACGAATAGAGTTAGGAGATTTAAGATTGACTAAAGAAATATCTAACAGAGTTGGACTTAGTTATCAACTTGAAGCCAGTAAAATAAATCTAAGTATAGATGCCTTTATCAATCAAATCAATGATTTTGTCTATTTAAAACCCACTGGTACGCAAACGACCGTTCGTGGCGCCTTTCCAGTTTGGGAGTATTTTAAGACCAATGCATTTTTGGCAGGCATTGATACTAACATTGATTATCAATTTACAGAGCTTTGGAGCTTCAATTCAAAATTTTCTTATGTGTACGGAGAAAACACAGAGGAAGACATCCCATTAATTGATATTCCTGCATTAAGATTAAATAACACGCTTAATTATAAACTAAAAAAGTGGAATCATTTAAACTTGCGTTTAGCGCATGAGTGGGTAGGTAGACAAAATAGGTATCCTGATTATAATTTTGAGACCTATATTCCAACTATTGGAGAATATGTAGAAGTAGATATAAGTTCGCCTCCTGACGCATTTCAATTAGTTCATTTGTATGGAGATATGACTTTTATATTAAATCAAAAATCAAACTTAAATTTGATGATTGGAATAACAAATTTATTTAACACAAACTACAGAGAATATTTAAACAGACTAAGGTATTATGCTGATGATACTGGAAGAAATATTACTATTCAAATTAAATTTAACTATTAAAAACCAAAAACATGAAAAATTATTTAAAATTAGTATCAATTACACTTTTTACACTTTTATTTGTTGCTTGTTCAAGCGATGACGATGCCGCACCAGAACCAGTAAACGAAGAAGAGGTAATAACAACAATGATTGTAACATTAAACGGTCCAGATCAAGTTGTACTAACCTATCAAGATTTAGATGGAGACGGACCTGACGCTGAAACACTTACCGTTTCAGGTGCATTAAGTGCCAATACTACTTATGAAGGATCTATTAGGTTACTAAATGAATCCGAAGAAGAAGTTGAAGAAATTACTGAAGAGATCGAAGAAGAAGATGATGAGCATCAATTTTTCTATACCATAGGTACAGGATTGGATGTAACTACAGAGTATGATGATGAGGATGAAAACGGAAATCCTGTTGGATTATCTTTTACACTTACAACAGGTGCAGCTAGTTCAGGGTCGTTAACATTTACATTAAGACATGAGCCAACGAAACCTAATGACGGTTTAGAAAATGCTGGTGGATCAACAGATATAGAAAAATCGTTCGATTTAGTAGTACAATAAGTTCTAGCTAAGTTTAAAAAAGCCCCATTAGGGGCTTTTTTTGTTAACTATCGTTTTTCCGGAGCATCTGGTGTATTTTTTTTCCAAATAAAAGTATAGAGCCACATCAAGGTAAAAGTGGGAATAACATCTAATCCTGGAAGTATTTCTTCTAAAAAAACAATAACGGCGGCGATTTTACCTTGAGTTCCGCGGTACATTTTATTTATTTGAAATGCAGCATAAGGTGCCCATATTAAATCAACAATAGTCCCCCAAAATGGAATAAGCATGGTAGCCATTCCTATTAAATCGAGTAAAATTCCTTTTTTTAATAATTTATATTTGTCCATTTATAAAATTACTAAACAAATTAAGAGTTCCCTATCTCTATAAAAAACAAAGAGCTTGTCTATTTTAATTTAGTTGAAAATAATTTTTTAATTTTTTCAATTTTTGGAGTAATGGTATAATCACAGTATCGCTGTTCAGAATTTTGATTGTAATAATCGTGATGGTCTTCTTCAGCATCATAAAACAACTCTAAGGGAGTAATTTCGGTGACAATTGGATCTTTAAAAAAATGACTTTTATTTAAGTGGTCTATAAATACTTCAGCTGATTTTTTTTGTGTAGGGGTAGTATAAAAAATTTCACTTCTGTATTGGGTACCAATGTCAGCTCCTTGCCGATTTAAAGTTGTAGGGTTGTGGGTTGCAAAAAATATTTCTAGCAAGCTTTCAAAAGAAACCATTTGTGGGTCATAATCAATTTGAACTGCCTCAGCGTGACCTGTTCGACCGGAACAAACCTCTCGATAGCAAGGATTTTTTATG
>Ga0228634_1002052_pt1 | contig 10559 bp, 6 predicted proteins | sample 42DmetaG_FD_190063 | JGI IMG/M metagenome (GOLD analysis project Ga0228634, IMG submission 190063) | Seawater microbial communities from Monterey Bay, California, United States - 42D | ecosystem: Environmental > Aquatic > Marine > Coastal | place: USA: California | collected 2016-09-27
ACCAATAAATAAAGCTCATAAGTTTAAAAGTGACAAATGGGAGGTGACTCCTTATCCTAAGGAACTTAACAGAGTTAAAACAATATTTGACTGGAAAGAACTACCAAACGAATTTAAAAATAAATACATAGATTATATTGAAGGCGAATTTAAGAAAAGAGAAGAGGGTTTTTGGTTTTGGAACAATGGCAAGCCTACTTATATTACTGGTACTCATTATATGTACCTTCAATGGTCAAAAATTGATGTCGGTAACCCAGACTTTAGGGAAGCCAACAGACTGTTCTTTATATTCTGGGAAGCATGCAAAGCAGACAAAAGGTCTTATGGAATGTGCTATCTTAAAAATCGTCGATCAGGATTCTCATTTATGGCGTCAGGAGAAACTGTTAATCAGGCAACTATTAGTTCAGATGCACGATTCGGAATACTGTCCAAATCTGGACCAGACGCCAAGAAAATGTTCACAGATAAAGTTGTACCAATATCAGTTAATTATCCATTCTTTTTTAAACCAATACAGGACGGAATGGACAGACCAAAGACCGAGCTTGCGTACAGAGTCCCCGCTTCTAAACTTACAAGACGGAACATTACTAGCACCGACAAACCTGAGGAACTCGATGGACTGGATACAACAATAGACTGGAAGAACACTGGTGATAACAGCTATGATGGTGAAAAATTAAGACTGCTAGTTCATGATGAAAGTGGTAAGTGGGAAAGACCTAACAATATTTTAAATAATTGGCGAGTAACTAAAACTTGTCTTAGATTAGGTAGTAGAGTTATTGGTAAATGCATGATGGGTTCAACAAGTAACGCATTAGATAAAGGTGGTAACGAATTTAAAAAACTTTACAATAACTCAGATGTTACAAAACGAAACAGAAACGGACAGACAAATTCGGGCCTCTATTCTTTGTTCATACCTATGGAATGGAACTACGAGGGATTCATTGATTCTTATGGACTACCTGTGTTCGAAACACCTGAACGAGAAGTTATTGATCCACATGGAGATATAATCGACGTAGGTGTACTTAGCCATTGGCAGAATGAAGCTGAGGGCTTGAAGTCAGATCAAGACGCATTAAATGAGTTTTATAGACAGTTTCCTAGAACTGAAGAGCACGCTTTTAGAGACGAAACTAAAAATAGTATATTTAACTTAACTAAAATATACGAGCAAATAGATTATAACGAGGAAACAGTTGATTTGACTGTTGGAAACTTTCAGTGGCTAAACGGAGTTAAAGACACTAAAGTAGTATTTATGCCAAATCAGAAAGGTAGGTTTAAAGTTAGTTGGGTGCCACCTAGTAACTTACAAAATAGAGTTGTAATAAAAAATAATGTAAAACACCCTGGCAACGAGCACGTAGGGGCGTTTGGTTGTGACTCTTACGATATATCAGGCACTGTTGATGGTAAAGGTTCTAAGGGATCACTTCATGGTCTTACAAAGTTTAGTATGGAAGATGCACCAGCTAATGAGTTCTTTTTAGAATATATAGCAAGACCACAAACTGCTGAAATATTTTTTGAAGATGTACTAATGGCTTGCATATTCTACGGCATGCCAATATTGGCTGAGAATAATAAGCCAAGATTATTGTATTACTTTAAAAGAAGAGGTTACAGAGGCTTCTCTATGAATAGACCAGATAAAGTATGGAATAAGTTATCTGTGACAGAAAGAGAGATCGGTGGTATGCCAAACTCAAGTGAAGACATAAAGCAAGCTCACGCAGCTGCTATAGAAATGTATATAAATGACCATGTAGGCGAAAAGAACGAAGGTTTTGGTTCTATGCCTTTCAACGAAACTTTGAACGATTGGGCTAAGTTTGACATAAATAGAAGAACCAAGTTTGATGCCACGATAAGTTCTGGATTAGCCATAATGGCTTGCAACAGGCATTTGTATTCGCCCAAACAAAGTATAGAGAAAAAGAAAGTAAATTTAAATATAGTCAAGTATGCAAATGCGGGCTACAATTCAAAAATAATAGAAAATTAGTATGGCTGAGTCAGTTACATCACATTATTTTCCTAGTCAAGTCGTTAGCGACGTAGAGAAAGCTTCAGAAGAATACGGTCTTAAGATCGGTAAAGCTATTGAATACGAATGGTTCAATAGAGATTCTGGAACTAATCGTTTCGCTAGTAATCAAAACACTTTTCACAAGTTAAGACTATATGCCAGAGGAGAACAATCAATACAAAAATATAAAGATGAGTTATCAATTAATGGTGACTTAAGTTATTTAAACTTAGACTGGAAGCCTATTCCTATCATACCTAAATTCGTTGACATAGTGGTTAACGGAATATCAGAAAGAACATTTGATATAAAAGCATATTCTCAAGATCCATATGGAGTTTCTAAAAGAACTAAATATATGGAAGATATTATAGCTGACATGAAAACTAGAGACTTAAACGAGTTTTCACAAGAAGCTTTCGGAATATCGATAGCAAGCACACCTCCAGAAAAGTTGCCAGATAGTGAAGAAGAACTACAGCTTCACATGCAGCTAAATTACAAGCAAGCAGTAGAGCTAGCTGAAGAGCAAGCTATAAACACTATACTTGAAGGTAATAGGTATGAGCTTATAAGAAAAAGAATCAACTACGATTTAACTGTTCTGGGCATCGGCGCTGTAAAAAATACTTTTACAAAGTCTGAGGGAGTTAAAGTAGATTACGTTGACCCGGCAAATATAGTTTATTCATATACTGAATCGCCATATTTTGATGATTTATATTACGTAGGTGAAATTAAGACAATACCTATTAATGAGCTTAAGAAAGAATTTCCAGATCTTACTGATAAGGATTTAGAAACAATGAGTAAGCAGGGTTATCAAAACACTGGCTTTTACAATAGAAGCATAGTCGAGTCTACTAATATAGACAGGAATCAAGTTCAAGTATTATACTTTAATTTCAAAACTTATGCTAACGAAGTATACAAAGTAAAAGAAACTTCTACTGGTGCTAGTAAGGTTATAGTTAAAGACGATCAATTCAACCCACCTAATGAGCTACTAGAAGAGAGATTTGGCAAAATGTCTAAGCAGATAGAAGTTCTTTATGAAGGAGCTATGATTTTAGGCACTAAGCAACTTTTGAAATGGGAGCTAGCTAAAAATATGATGAGACCTAAAAGTGACTACACTAAGGTTAAAATGAATTATTCAATAGTGGCGCCAAGAATGTATAAAGGCCGTATAGAGTCGCTAGTAAGCAGGATAACTACTTTTGCTGACATGATACAGTTGACGCACTTAAAGCTGCAACAAGTAATGTCACGTATGATACCTGATGGTATATATTTAGACGCTGATGGCTTAGCTGAAATAGATTTAGGTAACGGCACAAACTACAATCCGCAAGAAGCATTAAACATGTTCTTCCAAACAGGTAGTATAATTGGTAGATCGATGACTGCTGACGGAGATATGAATCCAGGTAAAGTACCTATTCAGGAGATACAGAGCGGCTCAGGAGGAGCTAAATTAGCTTCACTGATACAAACATATAACTACTACCTACAAATGATAAGAGATGTCACCGGATTGAACGAGGCGCGTGATGGTAGTACTCCAGATAAGAACGCTTTAGTAGGTATACAAAAAATGGCAGCCGCTAATTCAAATACTGCTACAAGGCACATATTGCAAAGTGGATTATTTTTAACAGCTGAGTTGGCCGAGTCTATATCATTAAGAATATCTGATATTATAGAGTACTCACCAACTAAAGATGCCTTTATACAGAAGATAGGTGGACACAATGTAGCCACTCTTAGAGAAATGAGCGATCTGCATTTATACGACTTTGGTATATTTATTGACCTAGCACCAGACGAAGAGCAAAAGCAAATGCTTGAAAACAATATTCAAGTAGCATTAGCCAAAAATGGTATAGAGTTAGAAGATGCTATAGATGTTAGAGAAATTAAAAACATAAAGCTTGCTAATCAAGTTCTTAAGATAAGAAGGAAAAAGAAAGCACAGCAAGACCAGTTAATGCAACAACAAAACATCCAAGCTCAAGCTCAAGCAAACGCACAAGCACAGCAAGTAGCTGCTCAAGCAGAAGTGCAGAAAAATCAAGCATTATCGCAAAGCAAGATACAAGTAGAGCAAGGCAAGATCCAAATGGAGATGCAGAAAATGCAACAAGAGGCCATGCTTAAAAAGGAATTAATGAATCACGAGTTTAAGTTAAACATGCAGTTAAAGCAAATGGAAACTGAAATACTAAAAGAACGTGAATCACAAAAAGAAGATCGTAAAGATGAAAGAACTAAAATTCAAGCTACACAGCAATCTGAATTAATAGATCAAAGAAAAAAAGAAAGTCCACCTAAAAACTTCGAGTCATCGGGTAATGATATAATGGGTGGCGGTTTTGGATTAAATGCTTTTGATCCAAGATAAACAAAACAACTATACAATTTTATAATATTTTATTATGGCTAAAAAAAAGAAAGTCGAAAAGGTCGAAGAGATCGTAGACAAAAACGAAGAACAGGCGGTAGAAGTCGCTGCTGTAGAAGAACCAGTTAAACCTCAGCAAGAAGAAAAAATTGATGATGGAATAGCTAGGTTAGATTTAAGGGATTTTCAAGAAAAACCTACTGAGGAAACTACTGAAGAAACAGTTGTAGAAACGCAAGTTGAACCTGAAGTAAAAGCTGAGGTTGAGGAGCAAGCTATTGAAGAAGTAGTAGAAGAGACAGTAGAAGAAAGTCCTGTGCAGGAAATTGCTTTAGAAGAAGTTACAGAAATAGCAGATAAGCTAGAAGAAAACATCGAAGAAGCTATTGAAAAAGCAGAAGAACAAGGAACTCAACTTCCAGAAAACATTCAAAAAGTAGTTGACTTCATGCACGAAACTGGAGGAAGTTTAGAAGATTATGTTCAATTAAATAAAGATTACTCAAAAATGAGTGATAATGATTTATTGAGCGAGTACTTAAAGCAAACTAAACCTCACTTGAACGACGAAGAAAGATCTTTCTTAATGGAAGATTTGTATTCTTGGGACGAGGACATCGATGAAGATCGAGATATAAGAAGAAAGAAATTGGCATTAAAAGAGCAAGTTGCAGATGCTAAAAACCACCTAGACGGGTTAAAGTCTAAATATTATGATGAAATCAAAGCAGGTTCTAGATTAAACCCTGAACAACAGAAAGCTATGGATTTTTTCAGTCGATACAATAAAAATCAGACAGTGGCCGAGGACAACGCTAAGTTTTTTAAGAAAAAGACTAATGAGGTTTTCTCTAATGAATTCAAAGGTTTTGAATACAAAGTAGGAGAAAAGAGATTTAGACTTAATGTTAAAGATGCTGATGCGATTAAAGAGAACCAGATGGATATTGGAAATTTTGTAAATAAGTTTGTTAACAAAGAAACTAACAAAATGGAAAATGCCAAAGGTTATCACAAGTCTTTGTTTACTGCAATGAATCCAGATGTAGTAGCTAATCACTTCTACCAGCAAGGTAAAGCTGATGCGCTAAAAGAAAGTATGTCAAAGGCAAAGAATGTCGACATGTCGCCAAGAGGTACTTTATCTAGCGAAAGCACACCAAGTGGCACGAAGTATAAATCTATATCGGGTGATTCATCTTCTGATTTTAAAATTAAAATTGGTCAAAATAGATCAAACAGAATTACTTAAACATTAAAAAATAAAAAAACAAAATTATGGCAATTTCAAACACGGGTGCCAAATTAAACGCCCTAACTCCACGTCCAACTCAAGGACTATTTGGAGACAATTACCTATCCTTAGCGGATATGGATTTTACAAAACAATTTTTACCAGATGTATACGAAAAAGAAGTTGAACGTTTTGGAAACAGAACTGTAAGCGGATTTTTACGTATGGTAGGCGCTGAGATGCCTATGTCATCTGATCAAGTTGTTTGGAGTGAACAAGGAAGGTTACACGTAGCTTTTGATGACGTAGCTATAGCTGACGCTACTGCGGCAACAAATAAAGTCGATCTTCAAAGCGCTGATAACAAAGGCTTACTTGGAGTAGGAATGACAGTTATTATCGCTAACGGTTTTAGTGTAGTCAAAGCTCGAGTTGCTAGTCTTGATGTAGACGGAGGCGGTAATGCTCTTTCTGCAACCGAAGTTCAAGTAAACCCTTACGGATCAGCAACCTTAGCTGGATTACTAACAGGAGTTAATACTAGTGTATCAGGTGCTAAATTATTCGTATATGGTTCTGAGTTTAAAAAAGGTAGCGCAGACGGAGGAAAATCCGTAGACGCTCAATTTACTTCTTTCAGTAACAAGCCTATTATACTTAGAGACAAGTATACAGTAAATGGTTCTGATACTGCTCAAATCGGTTGGGTTGAAGTAACTAGCGAAAACGGTGCTTCTGGATACTTATGGTATTTGAAGTCTGAGCACGAAGCTCGTCTACGTTTCGAAGATCAACTAGAGATGGCGATGGTTGAGGCTGTTAAAGACACAGGAAACGCTGCTGGTTCTGCTGGTGGTGCAGGTTTCGGAGGTAGCGAAGGTTTATTCGAAGCTGTTGAAACAAGAGGTCTAATCTACAACGATGCTAACTTTGGTGCTGCTGGAGGTGCTGGTCTTGCTGAATTTGATGACATCTTAGCTGAGCTAGATAAGCAAGGAGCTATTGAAGAAAACATGCTTTTCTTAGATAGAGCTACTTCTTTATCTATCGACAACATGTTAGCATTCCAAAATTCTTACGGAACTGGTGGTACTTCTTACGGAGTATTCAACAACTCTGAAGATATGGCTTTAAATCTAGGTTTCTCTGGTTTTAGAAGAGGTTCTTATGACTTCTACAAAACTGACTGGAAATACTTAAACGATTCTACTACTCGAGGATTAATCGATGATATAGATGGTATTATTGTACCAGCAGGTACTTCAACTGTTTACGATCAGAATTTAGGTAAAAACATTGCAAGACCATTCTTGCACGTACGTTACCGAGCTTCTGAAGCTGATGATCGTAAGATGAAGTCTTGGATTACTGGTTCAGTTGGTGGAAACTACACTAGCGCTGCAGATGAAATGAATGTTCATTTCTTATCTGAAAGAGCACTGTGCGTACAAGCTGCTAACAACTTCGTATTATTGAAATCTACTCAACTATAGTAGTAAAACTAATGTAAATAATTACCCTCGTATTAATAACGGGGGTAATATTTACTTTTTAAACTTTTTAAATTATATTATATCATGACAACTAAAAAAACAAAAGCGGCTAAGGCTGCACCGAAAGCTGAGGCTTTTATAGAACAAGAAGTTATTACAGCTCCAAAGCAAGTAATAGAAAAACCTAAAAAACCTAAATGGGAAATAAGGGACAGAGCTTACTTTTTAACAGGAGACAAAAGACCTTTGGTATTCACTATACTATCTAAACATAGCGCTAAAAGACCATTATTATGGTTTGATGAAGAGCAAGAAATCCAAAGAGAGTTAAGATATGCTACAAACATGAACTCTCCTTTTGTAGATGAACAAAAAGGTGAAGCCACTTTAGGTAGGATAGCTTTCAGAGATGGTCAACTATTCGTACCAAAACAACAAGTAGCTCTTCAAAAACTGTTATCTCTATATCATCCTTTAAAAGATCAATTGTACTACGAGTACAACCCAGTTCAAGAGTCAGAAAATGAACTTGATTATATTGAAATGGAAATAGAAGCTCTAATTTTGGCTAAACAATTAGACATAGAGCAAATTGAAGCTATATTAAGAGTTGAATATGGTTCAAAAGTAGATGCATTAAGTAGTACGGAGCTAAAAAGAGATGTTTTAGTATTTGCCAAAAGAAACCCTATGTTATTTATTGAATTAGCTCAAGACGAAAATGTAGAGCTGAGAAACATAGGCGTAAAAGCTACTAACCAAGGTATTATAAGACTATCTTCAGACCAAAGAGTATTTACTTACGGTGAAACAGATAGAAAGCTTATGTCAGTACCATTTGACGAACATCCTTACTCTGCATTAGCAGCTTGGTTTAAAACCGATGAAGGTATGGAAGTTTTCAAAAACATAGAAAAACGATTAAAATAATTAGTCACTTATAGGATGTGGTCATCTTTGTAGGTGGCCACAAACTATATAAAAAGAAATTATGGCAGTAAATATAAATACAGTTTATCTAAGAGTTTTAGCTATAGCTAATAAAGAACAGAGAGGCTATATAACTCCGCAGGAATTTAACACTCTTGCAAATCAAGCTCAGTTAGATATATTCGAGCAGTATTTTTATGATCTTAATCAGTTTTTAAGATTACCAGGCAATGACACAATACACGCCGATCCTGTCGATATGCTCGAAGAAAAAATAGAAAAATTCTCTATAGTAAATGCACCAGCCACTAACGCAGATCTAGATGTGTTACAAGTGTATAGGCTGGGAGCTGTGTTTGCTAGAGTATCTATAGATAACACTACTCAAACAATAGAAGCTCAACACATGAGCCATAGTGAGTTACGGCAATATCTAAATTCGCCGCTAACTGCTCCTACTAAAACTAGGCCTCTATATACTATACAAAGTAACAGTATAGTTATGTATGGCGACGGTATAATAGGTACTAATATTAATTATATAAAAAAACCAGTGGACGTTTACTGGGGATATACTATGATTAATGACGAAGCACTATATAATCCAACAGCATCAATAAACTTCGAGCTGCACGCTGCGGAAGAAACTGAATTAGTTTTAAAAATATTATCGCTTGCCGGTGTAGTAATACGAGATCCACAATTGTATCAAATAGCTGCAACAGAAGAAGCTAAAAACATTCAACAAGAAAAACAATAAGAAATGGCATTATTCAAGGGAACACAACAACAGTATTACGATAATAGTAAAAAATTTACGGGTGATGGATTAACCACAGCTTTTGTTTTAGGCTTTAGCCCTGCGCCGTTGCTAGAGTCTGATATTGATGTTTTTGTAGATGACACTGAAGTAAACAGCGGTGATTATGTTTACTTATCAGGAACACTAACATTTACGACTGCTCCAGCTGATGGAGCTTCGATATTAGTAAGAGAAATAAACGTTGACGATAAACTAGGTAACTATCAATACATAGGCTTGCGGGACATAACTAATAACTTTAGAGTTGCTTATGTTGGTGAAAGTAAAATAATATCTAAAGCAAAAATACCAGATATAAACTTTCATGCTCAAAGAGCAATACAAGAATTTAGTTACGACACTTTAAAATCTGAAAAGTCACAAGAACTAGAACTACCACCTTCTTTAAAGATTAAGTTACCACACGACTACGTAAACTACGTGCAGTTTTCTATAAAAGATAACGATGGTATAGAAAAAATACTATATCCAGCTAGAAAAACTAGTAATCCTAACGCTTTGCTCCAAGACAGTAATAAAGACTATATATTTGATGATGATGGCTCTTTATTAAAAGCACTTGACTCAGATACTTGGCAAGATTTTAAAACTAGTCAAGCAACTAATGAAGATTTAACTAGCACAACTAGACCTGATGTAGATGCTAGTTTAGCGCAAGGTAGAAGATATGGATTAACTCCAGAGCTAGCGCAATCTAACGGATCATTTTTTATAGACAACTCAAGAGGTTATGTTTTCTTTACATCTAATCTAGTTGGCGAAACAATAACGATAAAATATATAAGCGACGGTCTTGGAACTGAAGATGAGATGCGAGTGCATAAGTTCGCTGAAGAGGCAATATATAAGTACATAGCACATGCAATACTTGCCACTAGAGTAGGTACGCCCGAGTATATAGTAGCTAGATTCAAAAAAGAAAAAAGAGCGGCTCTAAGACAAGCTAAACTAAGATTATCTAATCTAAAAATAGAAGAGATAAATCTTATAATGAAAAACAAATCTAAAATAATTAAGCACTAAGTATGGCAGAATTGAAAAGAACGTTTAGCGGAGGCGCTATGAACAAAGACCTCGATGAGAGACTATTGCCTAACGGTAAATATAGAGATGCATTGAATGTTCAAGTGTCTACGTCTGAAGGTGCTGACGTTGGTGCTTTGCAAAATATATTAGGCAACAAACTACCATACGCAGATAGTATAGTTTCTAATTTAGGCGATTTTCCAAAAGTAATAGGATCTATAAGAAGAGATGAAACTGAGTGCATATATTGGTTTGTCGTTTCTAACAATAAGAATCTTGTAGTAGAGTTTAATCAGCTTAAAGGCGAAGCAAAACCTATTATAGTAGACACAAGAAGAGTTTTAGGATTTGATAGAGAAAACTTAATAACGGGTATAGAGATACTAGATGACTTTTTAATTTGGACTGATAATAGGTCAGAACCAAAAATGATAAAAGTTTCAGACTGGAGAGAATATGCTAACGGCTTGTGGACGCATACGCAGGTAGATGGTGGCAACTTTGAAGAAAAACATTGTACAGTTATAAAAGAAGGCCCAAAAAATGCTCCCAATTTAAGAATGTCTAACACTACTAGAAACGGACCCATTTCTGCCAGACTT
>Ga0228634_1002056_pt1 | contig 10549 bp, 11 predicted proteins | sample 42DmetaG_FD_190063 | JGI IMG/M metagenome (GOLD analysis project Ga0228634, IMG submission 190063) | Seawater microbial communities from Monterey Bay, California, United States - 42D | ecosystem: Environmental > Aquatic > Marine > Coastal | place: USA: California | collected 2016-09-27
CAAACACGGGAGCTAACGGCTCTGTAGCACAGGGCATTCAGCAGCCCTATGAAATTTCAACCTTAGTTGGGTTAGAGGTAACCCAGATTAACCTAGAGCTATCAGCATACCCCAACCCAACAAATAATGTCATCCACCTCAGTATTGGTAACTACGAGAATGAGAAGCTATCCTACCAACTCTATGATGTTCAAGGGAGGTTACTAGTGGGTAAGCCAGTAAAAGACAATCGTACAAGCATTAATTTACAAGATTTTTCAGGTAGTTCCTACCTGTTAAATGTGCTAAACAATAATCAATTGATAAAAACATTTAGAATTATAAAAACCAATAAATAATGAAAAAGTTATACACCTTAGTAGCAGCAGCAATGATAACTGCCACCACTTTCGCTCAGGCACCTAGTAAAATGAGTTATCAAGCAGTTGTTAGAGATGCAGCAGATGTGCTTGTAACAAATCAAGCAGTAGGAATGCAAGTTAGCATACTTCAAGGCTCTTTTACAGGTACTCCAGTTTATGCGGAGACACACAGTCCTAGCACAAATATCAATGGACTAGTGAGTATAGAGATAGGGTCAGGGACAGTTGTATCAGGAATATTCAACAACATTGACTGGGGTAATGGACCATTCTTCATAAAGACAGAAACAGACCCTACAGGGGGAACCTCATACACCATTACAGGAACTAGTCAACTGCTAAGTGTACCGTATGCCTTACGTGCAAACATAGCGGATAGTGTTAGAACAACGACATACTCAGTTGGACTTTCGCCAGAATTAGGAGGATATGTTTTTTGGGTTTCGCCAGATGGCAAGCACGGCTTAGTTTCTGAAATACAGGACCAAGGATTAACGACCTGGTACAATGCTCGAGATGCGATTTCTAATCCTGCGAATCATTCATTGGATGCTCAAAAATTTAGAGATTGGAGGCTCCCCACTAAGTATGAACTAAATGAAATGTATTCTTCAAATGCAGCAATTGGGTCATTTGGAACTAAAACCTATTGGTCTTCTATTAGAAACGGCAGTACAACTGCTTGGAGACAAAGTTTTTTGTCAGGAGTTCAATTTAATAATGCGTTTTTCACTATTAGTGATTTATTTTTTGTTCGCTCTGTTAGGGAGTTTTAGTAAAAAAAAGAAACATCTATGAAACTATTAAAATACTCTCTAATAGGACTTATATCAATATCCCTATTCTCTTGTGAAAAGGATGACGATACTACTGAACCGACAACTCCAACAACTCCAATAAATAATGCATTAATCTATCTTGATGCCAATGGAGTGACGATAAAGGCAAGTGCAGCTGCCATAATAGGAGATACGGGAACTGTGAATGGTATCCTTTTTACAGTTGTAGATTCACTTACTTTACAGAACAGAATAGATTCTAGCTTGAATGTTACTAATGTTTGTGTCTCAAAAATTACTGATGTGTTTCGCATGTTCTTTAATGCCCAGTCATTCAACCAAGACATCAGCTCGTGGGATGTATCTAATGTTACTGTAATGAATAGTATGTTTGCTCGTGCCTCATCCTTCAATCAAGACATCAGCTCGTGGGATGTATCTAATGTTACTAGTATGAATAGTATGTTTAGTGGAGCCTCATCCTTCAATCAAGACATCAGCTCGTGGGATGTATCTAATGTTACTAGTATGAGGTATATGTTTGAATTTGCCAATTCATTTAACGGAGACATAAGTTCTTGGGATGTATCTAATGTGACTGATATGTCTGGTTTGTTTCGCTATGCTCGTTCCTTCAATCAAGACATTAGCTTGTGGGATGTTTCTGATGTTACTTTAATGAGTAGTATGTTTTATGAAGTAATTTCCTTCAATCAAGACATAAGTTCGTGGAATGTTTCTAATGTAAGGGGCATGGGTAGTATGTTTGACGATGCCTCGTCCTTCAATCAAGACCTTGGCAACTGGAATGTATTTAATGTTACTCAATGTGGAGGATTTAGCCAAGGTACACCAGCTTGGACACTACCAAAGCCTAACTTCACTAACTGTAATCCAAATTAAGTTTCATTAAATAATATAATTAAAAGTCCTGCCTCGGTAGGACTTTTTTGTTTTAAAAAGGACTAATCATCGGCATATACTCTATAATATGGGGTTATAACTATGCTATACAAAACCCTTGAAATAGAAAACCATTCCTGTTAACCCCACCCCAGGTTGGTTTTGTTAATAAGAGTGAAAAGTTTTGGGGTTTTTGAAACTTTGTCTGAGACTTTGGATTCTTCCGAAAGAATACTATCTTCGTTTAAGTTAAGAGCAATTAAACAAAGAAATTGTTTCCCCCAATTGCTATATTTAAATCATAATTCCATTTAAATGAAAAACTTTAGAATTGTCTTAATAGTGACCTTGATTCTCGATATTATTCAGTTTATTCCCCTAGTATTAGCACAGATGGGAGGTGAAATGAAAAAGCAAATGATAAGCGACCTTAATATCGATGGATTAACAGACAGTGTTCCTGGCCTAGAAGTTTTGGATATGATGTTATATATCTTAGGATTCATTTATTTAGGGAATTTGCTCTCTGTTGTATACACTCTTAGATTAAAAACTCTTGAAAGTTTAAAATCAGCAACCTTCGTATTGTTTATCGTTCACTTATTTTGGACTTTACCAGATTTTGTTTCTCTATTAGGCGGCAGTTCAGCCCATCCTCCGATAATTATTATGGCATTAACATTAATCCCAGTTATTGGTTTGTATTATGTTTCACAAAAAGGAGAGTTGAAATCTTAATATTAATTTCATTGGCAAATCCATCTCATTAAGTCTATAAATCAGTTTGTTTACCTACAACATATTAACTATAAACCAATAAAAATGAATTCAAAAAACGTTCTTACAGCAATAGGAGTGCTAAATATTATTCAAGGCATAGGATTCTTCATAGGTGCTGAAACACTTACAGAACAGTCTTTCCCATCTGAATTGTTAGCAGGGGGAGGATTAGTAGTAGGCACAGCAATGCATTGGCCTTTATCAATTGCTTGTATTGTTATTGGTATAATAATTCTATCCACAAGAAGTTTGGAAATGAAAGATGCTAAGAAGGTATTATTAAGTATTGGGATAGCTTATTTATTTTTTCTGATTAATGGCCTTTTGCAGCACCTAACTACTCCAGTCAATGTGCCTATGCCAGCAATTGGATTAATTGCCTTTATCAGCATACTTTCTTTCTATACTGCTTTTAAAAAAATTCCTAAGCCATAGGCATATCCTCCTCCTGTAATTCAGCAACATCAAGCCCCCTTAATTAGGTTTAGTTCTAACATAGACAAGTGTTAATAATCGTCACACACGCCCTAATACGGGGTTATAACTATGCTATACAAAACTCTTGAAATAGGAAACCATTTGTGTTAACCCCACCCTTGGTTGGTTCTGTTTGTTAGGCTGAAGGGTTTGGGTTTTGTTGAGGTTCCAGGTTATTATGATTTTTGTGAAAAAGTAAGTATATTCGTTGTATAAACTAAAATAAAAAAGAGATGAAAAAAATAACAATACTGCTATTGGCCTTGGCTTCAATCGTTCAATTAAATGCTCAAAAGCTTAATAATTTTGGAGGTTTAACTGAAAAAAAAGTAGGTCCCAAAACAATTAAGATTCCTTACACTGATGTAACCACCTACTTAGGATATGCTGCAAAAGGTAATGAGGATGAGGTCAAAGATGGGAAGAAATACTACTATTTATATTTATGGATTCCTGCGGTGGCTCCTGAATTAGGAGTTAGAATGATGTCGCCTGTGGGGAATGCCAAAGTAAAGAACGCAATTGAGTCCGATGAGTTCGTAGAAAATAAAAATTCAACAGCTTATTTTGACACATACATTACACTTGAACGTTCAGATATTTATAATAAAGAAGGGGTTACTCCAGAAAATATTCAAAAAGCAAATTGGAATACCCTCGCTAGAAATGATGATAGTGGTGAAATGCCATCTAACCCTGGTGGTAGAAAGTACAATTCATTATTAAGGTATAAGAGTCAGGTTAGCGACCCTACAAAAGCATTAACAGTTGGATTATATCGTATTGGCTTTACAACCTATAAAAGAGGAGAGGTTGAAGGTACGTTTCTGGCAGAAATTGGAGCGCCCATTAAATTACCAGGGGTAATTGTAACGAAAGATATCAGCAAATTGATAGAACAACTCAATCAATAAACAAGTACTATGTCTAAAATTAAAAGTCCTGCCTCGGTAGGACTTTTTTGTTTTAAAAAATACTAATCATCGGCCACATTCTCCTTCTGTAGTTCAGAGACCTCAAGTCCTCTTAAGTAGTTTTATATATCTTACTTAGACAAGTGTTAAACGTCATATACTCTCTAATACGGGGTTATAACTACACCACACAACACCCCTTGAAATAGGAAAACCATTCCTGTTAACCCCACCCGTGGTTAGTTCTTTTTGTACGGTTGAAAGGTTCGGGCTTTTGTTGAGGTTCTGTCTGAGGTTTTAGGTTCTTGAAAATATTACTTCCTTTGTGACATAATACAAGCATCTATGAGAGTTAATAAAATCCTTTCACTATTTTTAATCATTTCAATATTTGCTTGTAATGATGAGAACAGTTTTACTCAGGATTCGGATAATCCTTTTATTGGTCGCGCGAGCAATCCAAAGCAATTTAAAAACTATCTTTTTCTTGGACATATATATCAAACTGAAACTAGAATTAACACCGATATAGAACAATTAGACCTCAATAAATATGACCAAATATGGCTTGGTGGAGATGTATTAACGGAAACGACTAAATATCAATCAAACCTTGACTATCTAGACTCTATTTTTGATTTATCTAATCCAAATACTAAATGGGCGCTTGGGAACCATGATTTAAGAAATGGAAACGTTCAGTGGATAAATGAAAAAACAAAAAGGCCATCATTTTATACCAGCCACTCAGACGGGATAACTTACTTTGTATTGAATACAAGTAAACTTCAAAGAGATAGGTTAGATGTAGATTTTGCTAAATCTCAATATCACCTTCTTAAGTCTGTTTGTGACACAATAATAAGTTCTTCTCATCTTGTTATTTTGTCTCATCATTCCCCATGGCAACAGGTAGATTCAATAATTAAGTCAGGTGCTAATTCTGATGCATCCAACTTTGTTTTTAATGTTGATCCTATTCAAGACTTCCATAATGGCGTGTATAACCCTTTGTTAAAAAAAGTTCAGTCTAAAGGTGTAGATGTTATTTTTATATCTGGAGATTATGGACAATTTAGAGCTGGTAACCAATACACTAGCTCTTCAGGTGTTACGTTTTTGGGTTCAGGTATTCTTTCTATTAATAAGTATAATGAGAGGTTCTCTAGGTATAAACGCCCTAACTCAGTCTTAATTTTTAACCATGACATCGTTAACCGAAAGTTAAAATGGAAGTTTAAACTAATTGATGACATTCATTAAAATGTTCTCTAATAGCACTTATATCAATATCTCTATTTTCTTGTGAAAAGGATGACGAACCTATAATTGTTGACACGCCTTGCTCAACAATTCCAACATTAACTACTAATGCTGCAAATAATATAACAGATTCTTTGAGTTTTGTAGTTGCTACGTTATCAGGAACAATTAAAGCTCCTACCTGTGACCCTTCAGTAACATCACAAGGTTTTGTTTGGTCTGAGACTCCGTTGCCTAAAACAACAGATAGCCTTGTCGAGGTAACAGGTGAATCAGTTCAATATATTGTTACAGGATTAAAAGGAGCTACCAACTACTTTTATAGAACATATTTTACAAATGTGGATGGAACGTTCTATGGAAATGAAATACCATTTACAACTACCGAATTACCAAGTGCAGTTTATCTTGACTCTAATGGAATAACGATTAAAGCATCCTCTTGGGCGCAAGTTGGTGACTCAGGCAGAATAAATGGAATACTTTACACTATTGGAAATTCACTTACTTTAAGGAACAGAATTAGAGATAATGCAGATGTTACTAATGTTTGCGTTTCAAGAATTACAAATATGAGTAGGATGTTTTTTCAAAACTATTCCTATAATCAAGACATTAGCTCGTGGGATGTCTCTAATGTTACTAATATGGAAGAGATGTTTTATAGTGCCTCATCCTTCAATCAAGACATCAGCTCGTGGAGTGTTTCTAATCTTACTCGATGTTTCCGCTTTAGTCTAATTACACCAGCTTGGACACTACCAAAGCCTAACTTCACTAACTGTAATCCAAATTAATCTTCAGTAAATAATATAATTAAAAGTCCTGCCTCGGTAGGACTTTTTGTTTTAAAAAAGAATAATCATCGGCATATCCTCCTCCTTTAGTTCAGCAACCTCAAGCCCTCTTAAGTAAGTTAACGATACGTTTAAACTAGAGTGGCCCATAGCCTTCTGTAGCTTGGTTAATGACCCTGTCCTCTTAAAGATATCTATCGCTCCTGTATGTCTAAAAGAGTAAAGTGTTTGATGTTCTTCTAAAACCTTAGACTGCGCCTTATACTTACTCCAAAGACTCTTAAAGTAGTCACTGTTGTATGGCTCTAATTCTCCACTAAAGATGTTCCTACTATCTTCCCCCTTGACTAAACTTTCCCTTATGTAAGCAGGAACAGGTACGATTCTATTCCTACCAGATTTATTCCGATGTCCTGATAAATGGATTTGACTTAAGTCCGAAGAGAAGTCTCCCCAACAAAGCTCTCTTATCTCTCTATGTGGTCTTAAGAGACATCCGTAAGTTAGCAAACAGCACAGGAATAGTTTGTCGTTAAACACTCTTATTTCGTCTAATACAGGCCTTATTTCTCGGAAGGGTTTGTTTAGTTTGGCCTTATTCTTTCTACTCTTATTACTGAGCAAATCTCTTGGCTCCATCCCCTTGCTTACAGCTGCATTTAAAAGAGCGTGTAGGTGTCTTCTAAGGGTGTTATAGCTTGTTGCTGAGGTGTATTTATTGAGGATAGAATTGATGCCCTCTAAAGTGATTACATTGCCTTTACAGCTATTGACAATGTCCCTATGTATATACTTTAATGTACTCTTGTATTTATCAGAGTAACTTCCATTTAATTTACTCTCTAGAGCCATATTTAAATACTCTAGGTCTGATAGTTTCCCTATCATAGCACTTTGCTTCCTAAAGGTTCTTAATACCCCTCCCTTGGAGATGTAATTGTATACCTCAGCAGCTAAGATATTAGCTTGATGTAGTCGCTGGTTCTCAGGATAATTATTTGGATTGAGATTATTGTTTATTCTTGTTCCATTGAACAAGCGGACTCTTTTATTATTAGAGTAAAATTCAATAAATACTTTTCGGTCATTTGTTTGACCAACTCTTGGATAACTTATTATACTCATCGGCAGTAATTAGGCAGTTAATATTATAATTTCTGCTTAATACCTTGATTTAATAATAGTTAAGAAGAGACCCCCTATGATATATAATCAGGCAGCAATTAAGCCGCCATTTTAATGGCACTGTTATATATTATGAGAAAACATAGTTTCAATTTTAGCCCTGTTAGAAAACGATGATGCTCTCCGGTTTAAATTAGAACAACTTTTGTCAATTCCTCTCGTTCACTGCTATATTTTTCTCATTTTCGTAGTTCGTGAGCCATAAAAAGAAAATAGTTGTAAGTGTTAGCTCAGACTTGAGTACTGATCAGAGGGTGCAAAAGGTTTGTAATACCTTAGCGACTAATAATTTTGAAGTGTTGGTTCTAGGCAGACAGCTACCTCATAGTCCGAAGTTTGGAAGCTTGAACTATTCCCATAAACGTTTTCGATTGTGGTTCAATAAAGGCGCCCTTTTTTATGCGAATTTGAATGTTTGCTTGTTTTTTACACTTCTTTTTTCCAAATCGAATATCCTTTATGCCAATGACTTGGATACACTTTTGGCGAATTACCTTGTTTCTAAACTAAGGAGCAAACCTTTGGTTTACGACAGTCACGAATACTTTACACAGGTGCCTGAGTTGGTAAACAGACCCTCGGTGCAGCGCATTTGGGAGCGAATTGAAAAGGCCATTCTTCCGAAGTTGAAACATTGCATTACCGTAACGGAGCAAATTGCTAAGGTTTACAAAAAGAAGTATAACACTCACTTTGCGGTGATGCGAAACTTTCCCTTGCTTCAAGATCAACAATTGGAGGAGAAAGAGAATTTTATCGTTTACCAAGGGGCTTTAAATGTGGGCCGTGGTCTGGAAGAATTGATAGCTGCAATGCCTTTTGTAAACGCTAAGTTGTGGATTGCCGGAGCAGGCGATATTGAAGATCAATTGAGGCAAAAAGTTCAAGATTCAAACTTAAGTGACAAAGTTATTTTCTTGGGTAGGTTAGATCCTATTGAGCTGAGAGGATATACTCAAAAGGCAAAACTGGGCATGTCCATTGAGCACAAAATGGGCTTGAATTATACCTATGCGCTACCCAATAAAATCTTTGATTACATCCATTGTGAAACACCAGTACTTTATGCAGATTTGATAGAGGTGAAGAAGGTTCTCCAAGGAGCAGCTATTGGAGAAGAGTTGGAAAGCTACGAGTCAAAAGTCCTAGCTCAGCAAATTAATCACATGCTGGAATCAGCAAATTACAAAGGGTGGCAACAAAACTGTTTAAAGCTTAGAAAAGAGTTAAATTGGCAACAAGAAGAAAAAGTTCTCTTTAAAATGATGGACCAACTTGAGTAAAATCGATTTACATATCGTTTCTTTTAACGTGCCTTTTCCTGCAGATTATGGAGGTGTGATTGATGTTTATTATAAACTCAAAGCGCTTTCTGATTTGGGTATTCGAGTGGCCTTGCATTGTTTTGATTATGGTAGAGGCGAGCAACCAAAGTTAAACGAAGTAGCCGCTGAAGTTCATTACTATCCAAGAGATGTAAATAAATTGATAGCCGTTTTTTCTTCTCCCTTTACGGTTAAAAGCAGAATTAGCAAGGAATTGTTAGTTCGATTAGCTGCCGATGATGCACCCATATTATTCGAAAGTTTACAATCTTGTTTATATCTAGACCACCCTAGTTTAGCCGATAAAAGGAAGTGGGTGAGGGCTCATAATGTAGAACACGACTATTACAGAAGTTTGGCCAAATACGAGAGCGCAGGAGTTCGAAAAATATACTATTTAAAGGAAGCGGTTGCTTTGGAAAAATTCGAATCCGTATTAGAACATGCTGATGGAGTGCTTGCTATTTCAACCAAGGATACAAACTACTTCAAAGAAATTGGGTTAACCGCTCATTATTTGCCTGCGTTTTACAATAGATTTGAGTTCAACGAAAAAGCGGTGATTGAAATAGATGAAGTTGCACTTTATCATGGCAATTTACAGGTAGAAGAGAATGTTGAGGCGGTCCTGTTTTTGTTAGAAGTGTTTAAAGAATTGCCGTTTCGTTTGATCATAGCAGGAAATAAACCAGGATTTTCCATATCCAAAGCTGCGCGAGCATTATCGAACGTGCAAGTTATGGAAAGTCCTAGCGATGAACAGCTTTTCGATTTAATTCATTCGTCAAAGTTGAATTGTCTACCGACTTTTCAAGCTACAGGAATTAAGTTGAAATTACTGCATGCACTTTGTTCTGGCAATCAAGTATTGGTGAACTCAGAAATGTTGGAAGGGACAGATTTGGGTCAATTCTGCGAAATGGCAAGTAGTGTTCAAAACTGGCGGGAAGTTATCACTCAGATGATGAATAATGAGTTGGATTTATCGAAAATTGCAAATAGGAGAGAGCAAGTAAAGGCGCTATTCAATAACCAACAAAACGCTATGCAGTTGGCGGAATGGTTGGGGTTGGCTCAATAATCGTTTCGTTTTCAAATTGCAATATTCTACCGGGAAACTTTCGCATCATGTCGTAGTCGTGCGTGGCAATCAGTACCGCTTTGTCCTTCTGACTAATGGAAACCAGCAGTTTCATGATTTCTAGAGAAGTTTCAGGATCCAAATTTCCTGTCGGCTCATCTGCTAAAATAATTTCAGGGTCATTGAGTAGAGCTCTTGCGATAGCAACGCGTTGTTGCTCGCCACCAGAAAGTTCATGTGGCATTTTGAAACCCTTATTTCCTAGACCAACTTTTTCCAATACAATTTGAATCCCTTTGCTGATTTCCTTTTTGTTTTTCCAGCCAGTAGCTTTCATCACAAACTTTAAGTTGTTGTTCACCGTTCGGTCAGAGAGTAACTGAAAATCTTGAAAAACAATTCCAATTTTTCTTCTCAGGAAGGGTATTTTTTTGCGGCTCAACTTCTTCAGGTCAAGACCTGCGACGGTTGCATCTCCTTCTTTTAGCTTTAATTCGCCGTAAAGCGTTTTTAAAAAGCTGCTTTTCCCAGAACCATTTTTTCCAACAAGGTACACGAGTTCCCCTTTTTCAATTCTTAAACCGAGATTGGAAAGGACTAAGTTTTTTTGTTGAAAAACATTAACGCTGTTTAATTCAATAATGGCTGTTCCTGGCATGAGTTAGAGGTTTCAAACAAAGATA
>Ga0228634_1002064_pt1 | contig 10516 bp, 9 predicted proteins | sample 42DmetaG_FD_190063 | JGI IMG/M metagenome (GOLD analysis project Ga0228634, IMG submission 190063) | Seawater microbial communities from Monterey Bay, California, United States - 42D | ecosystem: Environmental > Aquatic > Marine > Coastal | place: USA: California | collected 2016-09-27
GGTTGTTTGAAATGTTATGAAAAAAGGAAAAGAATGCTGGTTTGTTTTGTTGGAGAGCTATTTCCTGAACTTTTTCAAAACCACCTGAATGTTGATAAGCGACTACAAATAACACAAATACAGCTATACATAAAAAAACAAATTGAATAATATCTGTAATAACAACTCCTTTAAAACCTCCAAAAAAGGAATACATTAAAACCATTGAAGTCCCAAAAAAAGCGGCTATTTTATAATCAATTTCAAAAAATGACTGAAAGAAATTACCAATGACTACAGCCTGAGTAGCTACTCCTAATATCATAAAAATTAAAATAAGTAGTGAAAGTAAAAATGCCACTCTTTTATTGTAGCGAGCCTCCATCAATTGTGGTTGGGTAATCGTTCCTATTTTTCTAATAGCTTTAGAAAATAAATACATTAAAAATGTAGAAAACAAAACAGGCATTCCATAAATCCAAAAAGAGCTAATTCCTTGATTAAAACCGTGGTCTACAAGATCTATAGCAGAACCTCCACCCCACCATGAAGCAATAAAAGTTATCGATAAAGCCCAAAATGGCAATTTTCTACTTGCCAAAAAATAGTCTTCTGAAGAAGTACTTTTCTTGGCTTTTAGCACAACAAGCATAATTACAAAAAAATAAAGTCCTAATAAAATGAAAGAAATATATTGAAGTTGTGTCATTTTTATTGATAAAAATTTATCCAAAGCTAAGAATTAAATGATAATTGATTAGATCTGTTTATTTTAGATAAAAAAAGTAAATTGATTATTACCAAATGCTATGAAAGGCAATTTATAAAATCTAAAAACTATTAAAATATAGTACTATGTTTTGCATAATACTATCTTTTACCCTATATTTGTATAAATAAACCTTACACTATAAAATTTCACAGCATTTATGAAGATAGAAAACACGAAGGCTCAAATGCGTAAAGGAGTCTTAGAGTATTGTATTTTGTCTATTTTACAACATGGAGATGCCTATACATCTGAGATCATTTCTACACTTAAAAGTGCAGAAATGATTGTAGTAGAAGGAACTATATACCCATTACTTACTCGATTAAAAAATTCTGGTTTATTATCCTATCGATGGGAAGAATCCAGTTCTGGTCCACCAAGAAAATACTACGTATTATCAGAAAGCGGACAACAATTTTTAAAAGAATTAGATATGACCTGGAATAATTTAATGCTTGCTGTAAACCAAATAACAAATGATAAATGAATAAGACTATCAATATAAATTTAGGAGGATATTTTTTTCATATAGACGAAACCGCCTACAAAAAATTAAAAAGATATTTAGATGCCATTGCTAAATCTTTAAGTGATGATCCGGAGGGCAAAAATGAAATTATTGCAGATATTGAAGCGCGAATTTGTGAATTATTATCTGAAAAAATTACAGAAACTCGTCAAGTAGTTAATGAGCTAGACATTCATCATATTATAAAAATAATGGGAGAACCTGAAGATTATTCAGATCATGATGAGAACTTCCAGGAAACAAAATCTAAATCTAACAACGGTAAAAACAATTTTAAAAAATTATTTAGAGATCGTGAAAATAGATTTATAAGTGGTGTTTCATCAGGGATTGCTCATTACTTGGATCTTGATGTTGTTTGGATTAGAATTGCATTTATCTTATTAACTGTTTTTTCTGGGATGGGTCTTATTGCCTACATAGTATTTTGGATTGTTACTCCAGAAGCAAAAACAACTGCAGAAAAACTTCAAATGGAAGGAGAGCGAGTAACTATTGACAATATTGAGAAAAAAATTAGAGAGGAGTTCAGTTCTATCAAAGAAACTATCGAAGATGGCGCAAATAATGTAAAAAAAAAAGTAGCAGATGGATTTCAAAGAAATGGAAAGAATACCACATCTGGCTTGCAAGACTTTCTTAACGTTATTGGAAATATAATTACTGTTGTATTTAATGTAATAGGTAAGTTTATCGGTTTAATTATAGTTATTTTTTCTTCAATCATTTTAATCTCTATTTTCTTTGGAGTTTTCTCTTTAGGAAGTTTTGAATTATTAGGATATGGTGACAATCTTATAAACCTTCCCGATTTCGTATATGATTCAATCATACCCTATTGGATACTTTCTATTTGTATGTTTATTGTAATTGGATTTCCTTTTTTAATTCTTTTTATACTTGGCCTTAGAATCATTTCAAGTAACATAAAACAATTCAGTAAAACAGTGTCTTTATCATTACTTAGCGTTTGGATTGTAGCTTTATTAACAATTGTTTTTGCCGGAATAGACATAGGAACATCTGATGCTTATAACGGAACCAAAATTGAAAATTATCCATTAAATTTATCATCTAAAGACACCTTGTTTTTAAAAATGATAAATGATGATGAACTTTATTTTCAAGACAAATTAAGAAGAAGTACTAAGAGAATAAAAGTTGAAGATAATGGCGTTAAAAAAATTTATGCTACCAACGTAAAAGTATCTGTAGAAAAAAGTAATACTGAAAATTTTACATTTAAAATTAGAAAAGTCTCTGAAGGAAGAAATAAAAATAAGGCTACTGAAAAAGCTGCAAAAATTGATTATCGCTATTCAATAAAAGACAGTACTCTCAAATTAAATGCATTTTTCTTATCTCATTTAAATCATAGGTCAAGTGATGAAATTGTATATGTGACGATATATATACCAGAAAATAAAGTTTTACATATAGATACCAGTACTTTTGGTTTTCTTTATGAAACTAATTATAGTAATAACCTATATAATGGTGATTTAACAAATCATTTTTTTGAAATGACAGAAAAAGGGTTGAATTGTACAGATTGTGTAAAATGGCGAGGCAATAAAAAAAGAAAATATAACAGCTCATCTAAAAAAATCAACAATTGGGTACTCAATAATTAATTAAACACAAAAAGAATTATAAATTTATCAAAAAAAACTATGAAACTAATTATCATCAAATTTACAGCCTTCTTATTCCTAATTACCCTTTCCACATGTAGTATAGATATACTAAATAGAATTGAAGGAAATAAAAATGTAATCTCTGTTAAAAGAGATATTAATGAAGATTTTACGAAAGTAAAGGTAAGTACAGGTATAGAATTAATAATAGACCAAGGAAGTGAAATTTCACTAACTGTAGAAGCCGACGAAAATTTACATGATATTATTATCACAGAGGTTGAGGATGGAAAATTAAAAATTTACACTGAAAAAAATATTTGGAAATCTGCTTCAAAAAAAGTGTATCTGACAGTAAATACCCTGGAAGAGTTAAAAGCTTCTAGTGGAAGTAATGTAATCAGTACTAATGTAATTAAAGCTACAGATCTTCATATTGGCTCTAGTAGTGGGGCCAGGTTAACTCTAGAGGTTGCAGCAGTTAACCTTATATCAAATACCAGTAGTGGCGCAAGTGCCAATATAGATGTAAATGCTAACAGCGTAGTGTCAAGTTCTAGTAGTGGGTCAAACATGAAAATTAAAGGTAAGTCCACAAATCATGAAACAAGTGCATCAAGTGGTAGCTCTATAAATGCCTATAAGTTACTGTCTAAAAATGTTACTACTAAGGTAAGTAGTGGTGCAAGTATAAGTGTCCATGCATCAGAATCTATTGATGGAAAAGCTAGTAGTGGAGGAAGTATTTCTTTTGAAGGGAATCCAGAAAAAATAACAAGAAAAACTTCATCCGGCGGAAGTATTTCTGGCAGTTAACAAAGTAACAATTAAATGAAAAAGAAAAGATAGGTTTAATTTTGTTAGACTATTAAATAAGAGTTGCTTGAAATATAACAACTCTTATTTTTTTTTCAAATGTTCTTCTATATCAGCAAGATGGTGTTCTAATGCTTCCGATGAAATTTGTATTTCTCTAATTAATAAAGCAAGTGAGACAAGCAGTAACAGTAGGGCTATACCAAATAACCAAATGGCCACAAGTTTATATTCTATATAAATTAAAAACATAGTTAAGACACACAACAATAAACTTCCTATCCCAAATATTTGCATCCAACGTGTTAACGTAAGTCTTAGTTTAAGGTTTTTAATTTGTCTGAGTAATGATTCATCTTTATTATCTAAATAAACAGCATGTAAATTTCTAATTACTGCAGCGTAGGCTAAAAATCGGTTCGTGTAGGCTAACATGATTAAAGATATTGCCGAAAATAAAAGTGCGGGGGTAGTTAATGTTAATGCTTCCATAGGATACAAAATTAAATATTTTCTATACTTTTAACGCATGAAAAAATATGTTATTTTTTTTATTGTTTTATTTTGCCTTGAGGGTAAAGGACAAAAACTACCAGATGGCTTTACTTATTTATCAGAAATTGATCCAACTATAAAAAAAGAGCTCAGGTATTTTACCTCAAATAATTTTATTGGAACACCCATAGATGGATATAAAAACAATAAGATTATACTCACAACCCCTGCAGCCAGAGCACTAAAAGAAATTCAAACTAAATTGATGAGTTCTGGACTTAGCATTAAAATTTTTGATGCCTACAGACCACAACAAGCTGTAGATCATTTTGTCAGATGGGCCAAAGTAATGAATGATACCTTAATGAAACAATTATATTACCCGGATGTTCAAAAATCTGAATTGTTTACACTAGGCTTTATTGCCTTAAAATCTGGTCATACAAGAGGTAGTACGGTAGATCTTAGTATTGTAGACATAAAAACAAATAGAGAATTAGACATGGGGAGTTCTTATGATTTTTTTGGCGAAAAATCATATCCATTTTATAAAAAAATCACTGATAAACAAATGAAAAACAGGATGTTACTTAGATCTATTATGATAAAAAATGGTTTCATACCCTATGACAATGAATGGTGGCACTTTACATTAAAAGATGAACCCTACCCCACTACCTACTTTAATTTTACAATTGAATAATAAAAGTTTTAACAAAATCTAAAGGACATACAATTACAACGGCATTATATTTGTGTAGCATACTATAAAATCAACTAACTTGAAATTATTCTCAACAATTTTTTATTTTTTATTTTTTATTTCTTTCTCTCTATATAGCCAGACGGATACACTCTCCGATTCGAATAAAAAAAACGTAGGAAAAAATGTTATCATAGGAATTCCAAACAAAAAATTCAAAAAACCAATATCTTTAGACATAGGAAATAATGATGGTTTTAAAAAAGCATTTGACAATAAAAAGAAAAAAGACGCAAAAAAGAAAAAAGAAGAAGACCTTAACAACAAAGGAATTCTTTCAGATGCTAAGATCTCTGAAGAACGTTTTTTAAAATCATGGAAAAAAATAAATGCCCCTTTCCCTAAGATTGATCAAGATCTTGGAAGCTTTAGAACACAATCTAAAGCTGTTCGAATTATTTGTAGAGATTTTCAATATCCAGATGGAGACAGAGTAACAATCACCATCAATGATATTCCTGTAATTAGAAACATCACCTTATACAGTTCTTATCAAAGTTTTGATCTGCCATTACAGGTAGGAATTAATAAAATTGCTTTTATTGCATTAAACCAAGGAACTTCAGGGCCAAACACTGCTGGTTTTACAGTTTTTGATGATGCTGGAAACGTAATTTCTTCTAATGAATGGAATCTTGCAACAGGTGCTAAAGCCACTGTTATCATAGCAAAAGACAAATAAAACCTCCAAACGAAATCGTTGTATTTAATTTAATTACGACTACTTTTTTTATTCTATTTAAATCATTTATTTTTGTACAAAGAATCCATTAATTTATTAAGGTTTCTATTTTGAAAAAAAACAATAAAAGAGAATGAAAAAAGTCACAAAGCAAACCTACATTAACTGGTATAAAGACATGTTATTTTGGAGAAAATTTGAAGATAAATTAGCTTCAGTTTACATTCAACAAAAAGTTAGAGGTTTTCTTCACTTATACAATGGCCAAGAAGCTGTTTTAGCGGGTGCTTTACATGCCATGGATTTATCTAAAGATAAAATGATTACTGCCTACAGAAATCATGTTCAACCCATCGGTATGGGAGTTGATCCAAAAAAAGTAATGGCAGAATTGTATGGAAAAGCCACAGGAACATCAAAAGGTATGGGTGGATCAATGCATATTTTTTCAAAAAAACACGGATTTTATGGTGGTCATGGAATAGTTGGTGGTCAAATTCCTTTAGGAGCTGGTATTGCATTTGGTGATAAGTATAAAGGAAATGATGGGGTTACCCTTACTTGTTTTGGAGATGGTGCTGCGAGGCAAGGTTCTCTTCATGAAACATTTAACATGGCAATGCTTTGGAAATTACCTGTAGTATTTATTGTTGAAAATAATGGATATGCAATGGGTACCTCAGTAGAAAGAACTGCAAACCATACTGACATTTGGAAATTAGGTTTAGGCTATGAAATGCCTTGTGGACCAGTAGATGGAATGAATCCTATAAAAGTAGCTGAAGCTGTAGATGAAGCAATTCAAAGAGCCAGACGAGGTGAAGGCCCTACATTTTTAGAAATGAAAACCTACCGTTACCGTGGGCATTCCATGTCAGATGCTCAACATTATAGAACTAAAGATGAAGTTGCAGAATACAAAAAAATTGATCCAATTACTCAAATACTAGATGTCATCAAAGACAAAAAGTACGCTACACAAGAAGAAATTGAGAAAATAAATCAGGAAGTTAAAGATATGGTCAAAGAATGTGAAAAATTCGCTGATGAGTCTCCATATCCTGAAGTCAGTCAATTACATGATGTGGTCTACGAACAAGAAGATTACCCTTTTATCAAATAGTATAAGAAGGTTTAAAAAGAATAACGCTTATAATTTAGCATTTGCAAATTAGAAGAGGAAGATTAAAAAATAATTTAGGATAACATATGGCAATAGTAGTAAACATGCCTCGCTTAAGTGACACCATGGAAGAAGGTGTTGTGGCTAAATGGTTAAAACAAGTAGGTGATAAAATTGAAGAAGGAGATATTCTTGCTGAAATTGAAACTGATAAAGCAACCATGGAATTTGAATCTTTCAATGAAGGAACGTTATTGCACATAGGAGTTCAAGAAGGAGAAACGTCTCCAGTAGATGCTCTTTTAGCAATTATTGGTGATGAAGGCGAAGATATTTCAGGGATTTTAAATGGAGCTTCTACAGAGGATACTCCTCAAGAAGTTGTTCAAGAAGAAACAACTGTAAAAAGCAATACTTCATCAATTCCTGACGGAGTTCAAATAATTTCGATGCCGAGATTAAGTGATACCATGGAGGAAGGAACAGTTGCTTCCTGGTTGAAAAATATTGGGGATAAAGTTGAAGAAGGAGATATTTTAGCTGAAATTGAAACTGATAAAGCCACTATGGAATTTGAATCTTTCTATGAAGGTGTTTTATTACATATTGGTGTTCAAGAAGGAGAAAGTGCAAAAGTAGATAGTTTATTAACCATTATTGGACCAGAAGGCACAGATGTGTCTACTCTCGTAACTGCTCACAAAGAAGGCAGTATCTCTACTGCTACTATTGAAGCTAAAAAAGAGACTTCTACTCCTGAAACTAAACAAATTGAAGAACAAACTGCTGTAATTCCTCAGTCAAATAATACTGGAGGTAGAATCTTTGCTTCTCCTCTTGCCAAGAAAATTGCAAAAGATAAAGGTATTAACTTAGCAGATGTGAAAGGTTCCGGAGAAAATGGTAGAATTGTAAAGAAAGATGTAGAAAGCTACACTCCTACTGCTGCTGCAGTAGAGACAATATCAACTCAAACAACCCAAACCGAAACTCCATTAGCAACCTATACGCCTGTTGGTGAAGAGTTCTATGAAGAAGTAAAAAACTCTCAAATGCGTAAAGTGATCGCAAAACGTTTAGGAGAGTCTAAATTTTCTGCTCCACACTATTATCTTACCATCGAGTTAGATATGGACAATGCCATAGCATCTCGTAAGACAATTAATGCTTTACCAGAAACTAAAGTTTCATTTAATGATATGGTAGTAAAGGCTTGTGCTATGGCATTAAAAAAGCATCCTCAAGTAAATACTTCATGGAATGGAGATACTACTAGATATAACCATCATATTCATGTTGGGGTTGCTGTTGCGGTAGACGATGGGCTTTTAGTTCCTGTATTAAAATTTACAGACCAAATGAGTTTAACTCAAATTGGTGGAAATGTCAGAGACTTAGCAGGTAAAGCAAGAAATAAAAAAATTGCTCCTAACGAAATGGAAGGCAGTACGTTTACCATTTCTAATTTAGGAATGTTTGGAATTCAAGAATTTACATCCATAATTAATCAACCCAATTCTGCCATTTTATCTGTAGGTGCGATAGAACAAAAACCTGTGGTTAAAGAGGGTCAGATAGTAGTTGGAAACACCATGAAAGTAACATTAGCATGTGATCATAGAACCGTAGATGGAGCTACTGGTGCCCAATTCTTACAAACTGTAAGAGCTTACATAGAAAATCCTGTGACCATGTTAGCATAGAATTTTTAAATTATACATAAAAAAACCTCTAGAATTTCTAGAGGTTTTTTTTATGAAATTAGAAGAATAATTACATTTTTGAAACCGTTACCTTGGTTGTTCCTGTAATATTCATTCCTTGAGTAGCTATAGTCATCTCAATTTCTGAGTTATTTGAAATACCAGTACTAATATCAATAGTTGTTTTTCCTTTAATTGTTCCGGTTCCAGCTGCCCCACTCATATCACCTGAGACATCTAAAGTAACAAAACCATCCGCAATACTGCTTACTGTGTATTTAGTAGTCATATTCATTCCTTGATTTTCACTTTCAGAGCTCCAAGAAGAACCAACAGAAACTTTTTCTTTTGGGTAATTGATTGCGTTCATAGACCTGTTTGTTATTTGTTCCATTCCAGGAATCGCAGGGTCTAATTTAGTATCTATCATATTGCCTTGAAGATCTAAAGTATTGTAGATCACCGCTTCCATCATTGGTGCAAATTGTGATTTTAACATTTGTCCCATCTGGTCTAGTTCTTCATCACTCTTATTAGAATCATAATTCATTGTCATACCTCCTTGCATCATATCCATTACAATAGAAGTTATTTGAGACTCTGTTTTAATATTTTCTTCTACAACATCGGCAACTATCATTCCCATGGTCATTTTCATATTCATACCCCCTTGGGCTCCCATGCTTTGGTTGCTTTCGGTAGTTACTAAGAAACTGTCTCCTTTGGTATAATTAAGACGTAATAAAACGGATTCTTGAGCAGTTGCTGATAATGTTGTAATAACTAATAATGCAATAAGTACTTTTTTCATTTTTTTCATTTTTTTATTTATTTTTATTTATTAAAATTCTTGATTTATGTCCCAAGCTTCAAGAGTTTCTTTTAATGTTTTGATAAACATTCCTCCTAATGCTCCATTAATAACTCTATGGTCGTAAGAATGAGATACAAACATCTTTTGTCGAATCCCAATAAAATCTCCTTCAGAAGTTTCAATAACCGCTGGGACTTTACGTATAGCTCCAAGAGCTAATATCGCAACCTGGGGTTGATTAATTATTGGTGTCCCCATAACAGATCCAAAACTACCAACATTAGTAACTGTATAGGTTCCATTCTGAATTTCATCAGGTTTTAGTTGGTTATTTCTTGCTCTTGATGCTAAGTCATTAACTTGCCGTGTCATCCCTACAAGGTTCAATTGATCTGCATTTTTTATGACAGGTACTATTAAATTGCCATCAGGCAGTGCAGCTGCCATTCCTAGATTGATGTTTTTCTTTTTGATAATAGTATCACCTTGTACAGCAATGTTTATCATAGGAAACTTCTTAATTGTAGCTGCTACTGCATGCATTAAGATAGGTGTGAACGTTAATTTTTCGCCTTCTCTTGTAAAATACGCGTCTTTCACTTTAGCTCTCCACTTTACAATATTGGTAACATCAATTTCTATAAAAGATTGAACATGTGCAGAAGTTTGAACAGAGGCCACCATATGTTTGGAGACTAATTTACCCATACGGGTCATTTCTATGATTTCATCTTCACCATTAACCGAAATTGAAGCTGATTTAACAAAATTACTAGTATCTAATGGTATAGTTTCAGTGTTTGTGACTTTTACTGGCTGTAAATTATTTCTATCTTCAATATAGGAGAGTATATCATTTTTAGTTACTCTTCCGTCTTTTCCTGTTCCTGAGAGCATATCTAGCTCTTCCATAGACAAACCTTCAGTTTCTGCAATTTTTCTCACTAAAGGTGAAAAGAATTTACCCGAATCTGATGTTTTTGTAATGGGTGATTTTTTTATTTCTGAGGCAGCCTCTATCGTTTGCTCAATCTCAGCAACGTGTTCGACAACCTCTACTTTTTCTTCAAAAGATTGATTTGAAGTTTCCTCACCTCCAATGATTTCAATTACAGCTATAGTTTGACCTACAGCAACTATAGCATCTTTTTCAAATAAAATTTCAACTAGTGTTCCTTCCACCTCACTAGGGACTTCAGAGTC
>Ga0228634_1002067_pt1 | contig 10494 bp, 3 predicted proteins | sample 42DmetaG_FD_190063 | JGI IMG/M metagenome (GOLD analysis project Ga0228634, IMG submission 190063) | Seawater microbial communities from Monterey Bay, California, United States - 42D | ecosystem: Environmental > Aquatic > Marine > Coastal | place: USA: California | collected 2016-09-27
AATTTCTTAACTGATAAACTTAATTTCTTTGTCATATAAAATCTCTTTATTATTTGTTAAAATATTACGAAATTTTAAATGAATCAATGAAATTATTTCGGTTAGAAATAACGTGAAGCAATGCGGGGCATGAGTATTAAAAAGAGCAATAAGAAATAAGTTGATTTCAAAATTATTTAACTTTAGCGTAATCAAAGTGGATTGAAAATAAAAATAAAAAAGAAGCTTTTAAATAAATCTAGGACGGTAATATGGAAATAAGCTTTAATGATTATGTAGAAAAATTAGAAGGTCTCTATGGCAGTAATTTAGGGATAGAAGATTGTTTAGCTCATATAATATTAAGTGAATATGGGAGCGAAGTAGCGGAGATTGAGAAGATAGAAATTAGTGAGATAAATCAAATTATACAAAAAGAGTGTATAAAGGATTTTAGTTTTAAAATTTCTGAGATAAACGAGCTTAAAGAAGTACTAATATCTGAGATAGGGGTAAGTAATGGTGAAATAGGCGAGTACAAGATAACAGAAAGTGAAGTTAATAGTGAGGGAATAAGAATATATGAAATAAGTGGCGAGGGAAATCTTAAGATAGAAGCGCAAGCAGGAGAAAAAATTCTCTTAAAGTTACAAAAAGAGTCATTTGTTAAGAAAATAGAAAGTATAGAATTTTCAAGTAAGGTGGAAGAAGTTAGAATAGAAGTTGAAGGGAATTTGTACCTTGGTGGAGAAATACATAATGCAAAAAATATAAAATTTACAGGCAGCAAAGGTAATATAGGAATCAATGATTTAAATATAGAGGGGAAAGTTGAGATAGTAGGATTATCAACGTATTTTTATAAGAACATTCGGTGCAGTGAGTTCAATCTAAAAGAATGTGAAATAACAAAAATATTTGAAAAATGTAATATCCTAACAAAAGAAAATGTAAATATAGAATCTCAGAAGATATTTAAAAAAGGAAAGATATATTCAGAAGGATATATTAGGTTAAATGGAAAAGATGTTTTAGTAGAAAAAGAGAGCGTTATCTCTTCATCCTTATGGAGTAAAATAGAAGGGTTAGAAAGATTAGATATATTAGGTTTTGTTTTTGGGAAAGAGGGTATTGAATTATACGGAAAGGAGATAGGGTTAAAAGGATTATTATACTCTTTAAAAAAGCTGAAATTAGTAGGCTCTATAGATATAAAATCACAAGGAGTTGATCTTACTAGTTATACAGGTCAAATAGATTTGGATGAAGAAATAAAGGAAAAGCTGAATCAAGTAAATAATTTATCAATAGTAGCGCTAGAAGGAATAGGTTGCGAAGGTAACTTCAAGATAAATGATAGTGAGATTATTATAGGAAGTTTGGGGTCAGTAATTGGGAGTGCGTATAGTGAATTTTTTATTACTAACTCAAAAATACAGGGTCTTCATGATTTAAGTTTTATAGGACAAAGTTTAAGGTTGGGAAACAATTCAGAGATTGTTTCTGAGGGCGCAATAGATTTAAAAATAAAAAATATAGATATAAGTAAAAGTGGATTGCATGGGAAGACTGGTGTTTATATAAATAAACCAGATGGTGTAAGAGAGGGTTGTTTACTAATAGGAGAAGAGTCTGAACTAGAATCACAAAAAGGGATTGTCAAGATTGATTCATATGGTGTTGTAACTGTTAAAGGTGCGAAGTTAAAAGGAGAGCAAGTTAATATAAGGGGTACAAACGTTGAGTTTGCAAGTAGTTACATAGAAGGTAAAAATGTGGGAGCAAATGTAGAGGGTAAAGAAATCTATGTTAGTTCTGACGGAGTGTTAAATGTGTCTGGAGCAAAGTTTTCATTTGAGCAAGTAGGAAATTTTGCTTGCCAAGATAAGATGTATTTTACACAAGAAGCAATAGTTATAGGTGGAGGGAATTCCTTATTTAAGGCAGAAAATGGTATAGATTTTGGATCTGTAGGATTTAATTTAAGTGGTATAAGTAAGTTAATAGTCGGTAGTGGTAAAGATATAACCTTAAGTTCTAATTCAGTATTGAAGTTTGGAGAAGTGCATATTGAAAATACAAGCGGAGAAAGAATAGGAAAATTACACATCAAAGGAGGGTATTTCTTAGCAACAGAAAGTAATAATGTTATTAGAGCGAATGAAATTCAGTTAGAAGCTGAAAGAGCAGAGTTTAAGATGAGATTTATTGGAGAATATGGTGATATTCCGAATATTTTTGAAAGATATAATGGACATAAATTTTATAGTAGTAGGACTATTAAGGATGAATGGAAAAAATACGTAGATAATAGAAGGGGTGGGAGTCACTCTTTAGCTAATTTATACGGCAATGCAGCATATGTAGATGATAGTGTTTATAACAGAAATAGTTTTTATTCAAAAGTTAATAGCTATTTAGATGGTTGTAAAGGTTATGATTATGTTACTTCTTACGGCATAAAGTATCTAGCTCATACAGATATACCTGATCCAACATACTGGAAAGAAGCAATTCAGGGTAATTGTATAGGGGTTATTGATTCAGGAGGGAAATATCATTTTTTTCAAGGTTTTTCAGAATGTGAATATGAAACTTATGCATCAGATTATAGAGGTTCAGCATATCTACAGTTTAAGAGAGGTGTGCAGATAGATGCAAATAGCATTATTAATCATTACTCAAATATAGTTGTAAAAGAAGGCTTGGAGTTTCAAGGAAGCACTTCACTTTCTTTTTACTCATATACAGGAATGAAATATAAATGGCAGGTAGAATCATCCTCTAAGGCGAAATGTATAAGTCAAGCAACAGGCATAAAGTATAAGGCAATGTTGTATGCAGGCAGCATAAGTGGAAGCATGAGTGAAGTAAATGTAAGGAATAGCGTAGGTAGTGATAATTTTAGCAATTATGGCAATATAGTATCAGTTGAAGATAGAAAGGGTGCAGAAATATTTGATGGAAGACCAAGAAATGTAGTAAAAAATGCTATACAAGGATTAAATTATCCAGGATATGCTCAAGATGGGTATATGATGAAAATATATACTTACCTAAATGAGTATGGAGAGCAGCTAGTTACTATCAATAAAGAGAAGATAGAGTTTAGGGAAGGATTTAGAGATATACCAGATACAACTGGATTTTTAGATTATATTGCAAGCGGGAATAGTGCAAGAGGAGAAGTAGTATCTAACTTAGAAATATTTACCTCACATGTTCAGCTTGAAAAGCAGTTAAGTGATACGGTAAATGAAGGAGAAAATGAAAATAATGCTATAATAAAAGCTAAGGATTATTATCTATCAAACTTACCAGCTTCATATGAAATATCAGGCTATAAGCTGATGAAATACAATGAAAGAAGTGGGGTATTTATTAATCCTCATCTTGGATACAGGAGCGAGACATATTTAAGTCATGAAAACTTTATGAAACTGTATGGAGTGGATTGTGAAATAAAAAAATGTAGATTTACATATGATGAAAATGCTTTAAACGAGGTCATTGCAAAGAGTTTAAAGCATCAATACGATGGATTTTTTAAAGATATTGATCCAACAGATGCGCTAAGCAACTTGCAAAGGAATAGTTTAGACCTCTACATTATGGTGTTCAAGAAAGTAGATGGATTTAGGAGTGAAAAAGGAGATATAAAAGCACCGAGTAATGAGATGTTAAGAAATGCAAACTCATCGTTCATATGGCCAAAATATCATAAGGTTTGTCCATCAGAAAAATTGGTGGAAATGTCGATTTTAACTAGTTATACAGATGATGAAGTACCTTTAAATCTTCTAAATATTCCAGTAATGTATATGTTAGAAAATACAGAAGAAGATCAAGGTTTAGTCAAATATAGTAATAACCAAATTGCTATAAAAAATGATGATTTTAGTAAAATAAAGTTGGCCTACAGTTCAGCAGTAACAGTAGATGGGTGTTATGGATTTGAGATATACTTATCAAAAGAAGATATAGAAAAGGGATTAATCACAGGTAATATCGCAGCAAGAGAGCAGTTTGATGTTGATATAAGGGGTAACGTTTTAGTTGAAAATTTGCAAAAGTTGGAAGCAGGTAAGTTATTAAAGCTAAATATAGCGGGAGAAGCTTTGGTATTTGGTGATCTTGAAGCGGAAAATATAGTTGTAAATGCTGGTGGCAAATTTGTACTTAAGGGAGAAATTAGAACAACGAAAGATCTAATGATAAAATGCTTAGATGCTTTAATAGAAGGATATGTCAAAGCAAATGGAAGTATATACTTTAAAACATTGGAGGATTTTGTGCAAAGGATTGTGGTTAAAATCCATAAATCAGGAGCAAGAGGGTATTATTATGAAAAACATGAGATAGAGAGTAAATCCAAGATTGAGGCAGACGAAACAATACATTTTGACGTGGGGGGAGATTATGCAAATGTAGCATCTGAGGTTATAGGTGGGAATGTGATCATACAAGCTGCAGGAGAGGTAGTAGTTTTATCACAAAAGCTATATGAGGAAATACATATATGGAGTAAGAATCACGTCAATAGAATGACGATAATGGACTATGAAACGGCAAAAATCACGTCAACAGGAAGTGATAATTCAGCCGGAAAGCCGTCAATAGTGGTTTATGCAGGAAAAGGTGTATATATGGAAGCTCCAACCATCAAGGCATTAGAAGGTGGTTTGTCCATAACTGCTGAGGAAAAAATAGAGATATATGATGTTAACAAGGAAGTTGATAAGTATGAATCTCATACAAAAAGGCGTGGTGGTTTAGCAGGAGCAACTGGAGGAAAGAAAACCACGATCAAACAAGAAATGCTAAGCACTCCAATTCAGAGTTTAATAGATGTAAAAGAAGTGATTGAAATTAATGCAATGAATGGAGTTGTGATCAAAGGATTCCAGTTTTTTTCAGAAGCAACTAGGATAAACGTGAATAATCCAGATTATGAGGGCTTTGTTTCTCTATTTAATTCCTATAAAATACATACCATTACTATTACAACGATTAAGACAGGTTTTGATATAGTATTTAAAAACGGGATTAAGATAGTAAAAAGATCAGAGAAAACAGATATTAGCAGTTCGGAAGAAGTGATACCATCGTTGATGATGGTGAAAGATAAGTTTTATGGGTATTGCCAAGGAGGATGGATTGAATTAAGCGTAGAGAGGAAAGGAGGACATGTATTTATTGATGCGAAGGATGTCCACTTAATTGCAGCACCAAACAGGTATTATGAGTTTGCAATATACAAAGAAAATGGAGTGGGCATAGCATTTAGTAATGACGATGGAGAGTTAGCATTAAAAGCAGGAGCCTATTGGCATAAGAGTGAAGAAAGTCTTGAAACTGTAAAATATGAGCATGTGAATTGGGAAGTTCAAGGAGTAAGGCTGAATGCTGAGGATGTATTGAGTTACGCAGGGATGAAAATCAAGACTAACCTATGGGTGGAAACAGCAAAAGAGATATTAAAACCAGAGTTAAATGATGAGTCAACTAAGGATGTGAGGATAGAGGATATATTCTTTGGAGTAAAACTTGGAGTGAAAAGCAATGCACAAGAAGCCTATAAAAATACGAAGCAAGCGGTAAGTAGTACAAAAGGGATAGGTAAAGGTCTGGACAAATTTGGAGATCAGGATTCTAGCTTAGGAAGGGTTATGCAAGCCACAGCAGTATTCAGAAATGTGATGAAGCTAGCATCGAGTTTAAATGGAGCGTTTGCAGCGTTTAAAGCATTAAACCAGTTTGATCTTGGAATAAGTTTTGGGGTATGGCTGCATGCGGAGTATAAAGCGCATAAGCATCACGAAGAAGCAAAAAGCCCTGTGGTAAATTACATCAAAGTAGCAGGAGATTACGTAACAAAAAGTGAATATTTGGAGGTATACGGAGACCAGATTGAAGCAATGAATATGTATATAGAGACAAAAAAGCTAAAAGCGCATGCAGCGACAGGAAAAAGAAGTTATGAGAGTGAAGATTTTAAGTTTGATTTAGACATACCACTGGATTCATACTCAGGTGGAGGGGTAGGAATGGATTACTCAGAGATGAAAGCAGATGAGGTAAGACCTTGGAACATTAATATCAGAGTAGCAGGGGATTTAAAGATCAACGTACAAGGAGATGCCTCAATAAAAGGAGCAAGTATTAGAGCAAGCTCAGTGGAAGCAGCATTTGAAAATTTGGTGATGGCATCACTATTACATGAGTCAAAAGAGAGAGGATGGAGCTTAAATCTAGATTTGAGCAAGGCAGGAAAAGATAGTAAACGAGGAGGAAAGACAGAAATAGGAAGAAGCGGAAAAAGTGATTCAGGAGGAGTTGGAGGAGGAATAAACAGAGGAGATAGGAGTGTGGTAGAAGAATTGACTGAAATAATAGGGAGTGATAAAGTGGAAATAGTAGTGGCTAAAACACTAGAGTTAACTGGTGCAATGATAGCCAATGCCGAAATAGATGAAAATGGAAATTACACAGATAAAGGAAATTTAGCTATATCGGTAGGTATGTTGATAGCAAAGAATATAGAGGAATATGATAAAGGATTTAAAGCAAGTAGCAGCATCACAGTAAGTAAATACAGTGAAAAGAAGGGGGGAGGTGAAGAGCAGGAGAAATGGAAAAGAATAACTGATATAGAGGGAGGATATAAGGATAAAGTAGGAACAGTTCCAGCGACAATTGGCAAGGGAGAAATAAGAATCAATACAGGGACAGAAGGGAAATTAAATCGAGATATTAGAGCGGCAATAGTAAGAGATTTAAAAGGAGAAGATTTTGAGTTTGGATGGTATCATGATACATCAAAAACTATCAAAGAAACATTTGAAGAGTTAGGAGAGAATATTAAAGAGCTTTTTGTAGGGAAGCAAGAGCAACCAGCTGTAATAATAAGGACAGGATATAATGGAGAAGAAGATGCTAAAGAAAAGAGCGATGAGGAGAGGAAGAAAAGCTCAACATCTGCAGAAAGAGTAACAATTCATGAGATAAGCAAGGGAGAAACACTCTCAGAAATAGCTAAGAGTTACGGAGTTAGTGTAGAGGAGCTGATGAAGTTAAATCCACAGATTAAAGACCCAGATGTAATATATGTGGATCAGAAGTTAGCGGTACCGTATCAGAGTAAAGTTCAGAGTAAGGAATTTATTACCCAAACAAAGGTAGGTGGGATATGTGCTAGTCCATATCTAGAAAAAGTGGTAAATATCAAGCAAGGTGATACTTTAGGAGAGATAGCTCTAAAATATGGAGTAAACAAAGAAGAATTGGCAAAGTTAAATGGAATTGAAAATCCAGATTTAATTAAAGCAGGAGAAAAACTTATTATTCCAGAAAGTGCAAAATACCCAGCTGGTAATAATCCTAATTATCAACCAAAATCACCTACTCCTACAACAACTCCTACTCTTGCTTCTACAGAGGCTATAGATAAAGCAAACAACAACGAAGGCGCTGCTAATACTGGAGATACTTACGAAAAAGCAAGTAACTCTAATCCACAAGTGGCTCCAAATACATTGGAGAACATAGATAGGCAACTTATAGAGAAGTATCCAAATTTAAAAGACGATGAATATATAAGGATAGCAACTATAAAATTAGCATATGATTTAGAAAAAAATAATTTAGTGAAAAGTAGGGAAGCCGGAATAGAAGTAGCATATATTGCAATAAATAAATACCTTGAAGAAAATCCAATAATACGCCCAGCAGCATTACCATTGGTAGTTATGGGAACTGGTCAAGCAATGAGAGCATGCGCAATGAATTCTGCATGTGTAAAAACTGTTATGGAGATTTCAATAGGAACCGCCGCACTATTTGGAATGAAATTTACAGCAGACAAAGGTCTCAGCTTGTTTGATAAGAGTATAGGAGATCAATTTGATTCAAAGAAGATGATAACACAAATAGGATTCGGACCAAAAACTTTAATATTGCCAAATAGCCAGGCTGTTATAATAGATGATGATAATTATCAACAATTAAAACAAAATCACCAGATAGTTAAAGAAAATGGTTTAGAATATATTATCAATCCATCAATTATGGTTGATGAGACCGGTAAAGAACATATTATCAGCACCCCTATTCCAAAAAAGACACCTGATTTACCTGGATATCCAATTAATGATAACAAGAAACCAACTATAGAGACATACCCAGAAGCAGAGAAGCAAGATAAATTACCAGGATTTACACCTACTGCACCAGAAGCCACTATAGAAGTGTTCCCAATAAATGATAATGATCAAGTTATTATTTATAAATATGAAATTGATGGTAAGAAATTTCAGGACCACCATATTGTTAGTGATAAAAACGATGCAACAAAAAAAGTGAAAGAGTTATGGGCAAAAGCGGGAATTGACCCACAATCAAGAGATAATAAAATCTTTCTTCCGACTGAGGCAGAACATCATCCAACTAGATCAATTCATAAAGGTAGGCATTGGAATGATGTAAGTGAAGAGTTGGCAGAGAATATGGATGATGCTCTTAAGCAAGGAGAATCACAAGGATGGACGCAACAAGAATACAAAAATGCGTTAGAAAAGATTCTTCAAAAAGAAAGGGCAAATCTTAAATCTGGAAATAGAGCATTAAATAAAAACATGAGAGAATGGTCAGATGACAAAGGTAAAAAATAGGGCTTGGTTTATAAAAAAAGATGGTAGAGCGCCATTGTATTTCCATGTAATGTATGATGAAAATAAAAGCGGGATTAGTAGGCTAGATTTTGCAAAAGGTCGGTATATAGATCTAGGTGAGAAAGAGAGTGTTTATTTCTATGTAGAACATGAAGGTAAGTACGCTGATAAGCATGTAAAGTATGCGAATAGAGATTATGTAATGAAATGGGATTTTTTACCACAAAGTGTAGCACCAATAGCCAATAAAAAAGCACTTCAATTATTGGAGAAAGAAGCTCCTGACGAATTTCAAGCTGTACCTACTAAAGTATTATTGCCTGATGGTAGTTATATAACAGATTATACTTTGATTAATCCTTTAAATAAAGTAAAGGCACTGAATGAAGAAAAATCAATATTAGATGATGCTAAATATCAGTGGGGTATAAGACCAAGGTATAAAACTAGGTATTATAATAAAGCTGCATTGCAAAATTTTAACTTAGCTTACGAGGAAACTACAGGGGGCATGTTTTTGGGATCAGAAAAACTTAGAAAAGCAATAAAAAAAGAAAAGCTAGTAGGATTACAGTTTAAAAATACATATGGAACTAGTCATTTCTTTTTAGATGAAAATTCAACTAAGCAAATAAATAAAAACTCCCATACAAAAAATCCCAGTAAAAAAAAGGAAGAGGTATAAGAAATAAAATTAATAATAATTACTATGAAATCAAAAAACAAAAGGCGAAATATGATAATGATAAGCGTAATAGCTCTCATTATTTTATTAGGAGTTGTATATATTAGAAAATTGATCTCACGGCATGATATAAACCCATATAACGTAAAGTATTCTACTGGCCAATACATTGAAGGAGCTCTACCAGCTAGAGAGAGCAGTATATTGATCAACAACATTAGTGATGTCATTAACAACGAAAAGTTAAATGAGTTAAAAGTATTAGATTTCGGTGCAGGGGATGGAAGGCACTTTCACATTATTAAAGAGTTGTCTAATCTTTATCCCAAAATAAATATACAATTCCTAGCTTATGACATAAGTGAAGTTGGTTTGCGAAATTTTCAAAATAACTTAGTGGCTGAAGGGTTCCAGTCATATAAAAATCAAGATTTTATCAATAGCTCTGAAATTGCTGATTTTAAAGCATATAAAGCTCTCGATTTTAAAAAAAGTAATATAACTGTAACTTTACTGCATGTAAGTGTGAATAGTGTCGGACAAGATGTAACAGATATTATAGGTAAAGATATAAATGTTATATTTTCTATGTATGGATCCTTTATGCATATACCTTATTATAAAAATAGAGTCCAAATGCTAAAAACATTAGCACAATCTCTTGATAAAAGAGGGATGATTATTTTGGATGTTCCTACTTTAGGAGGTCTAAAAACATCACAAAAAAAATATAATAAGCTGCGTGTAGATAAAGATTTTAAAAAGCTAGGTGATGCAGTAGAAGAAGGTGACATAAAAATATCTGGTGATGAAATTTACTATCATGTTACAACTTTTGATGAATTGAGAAGATTATCCAATGATTCTGGTTTAATTATAAAAGAGCAGGGAGTTACAGGCATAAAATCTCCTAAAACTTTTGATGAAAAAATAAGTGAGGCAGATGAAGTTTATGTATCATTAATGTCATCGCTATTATCGATTGGTTTAGTGCCAGAGAAATATGTAGAAGATAATACTGCTTATATCTATTGTATCGGAAGTTCATCAATAAGGGCGAGCCATTTTTCATTGTATCCCGCGCTTTACGCAATTTAGAAGGGATAGTTACCCCGTTTTGGTAGAGACTACACCAATTTGATTTGGAACGATGACTTTTGC
>Ga0228634_1002068_pt1 | contig 10491 bp, 11 predicted proteins | sample 42DmetaG_FD_190063 | JGI IMG/M metagenome (GOLD analysis project Ga0228634, IMG submission 190063) | Seawater microbial communities from Monterey Bay, California, United States - 42D | ecosystem: Environmental > Aquatic > Marine > Coastal | place: USA: California | collected 2016-09-27
ACCTTCTGCCCCAGGGCAAGGCGCAAAACGCAACCGAAGCCAACATCGCTGGCTTTGAGGCGCGCAAAGCCCAGCTCGAAGCGCAGAACCTCGAAACCAAAAAAGAAGCCGCAGCTATGGCTGAGCGTCTAGGTGGACAGCAGTTCATCGTGATTCGCTCCGCTTCTGACTCCGGCGCTTTGTACGGTTCGGTCACCACACGTGACGCAGCAGAGGCCGCGACTGAAGCTGGCTTCACCGTTGGTCGTAACCAAGTTGTTCTGCAACGCCCGGTCAAAGACCTCGGCCTGCACCCAATGACAGTGGTTCTGCACCCCGAAGTGTCGTGCGAAATCGTCATGAACGTTGCACGCAGCACCGAAGAAGCTGAACTGCAAGCGTCGGGCAAATCGATCCAAGAACTGGCCGCAGAAGAAGAAGCTGCAGCAGAGTTCGAAATCGCTGAGCTGTTTGACGATCTGGGTTCCGCCGCCGCAGACGACGACGATATGGCTGACAACATTGTCACCACGCCCGAGTCTGACGCAAGCGACGAGGCATAAGGCAACTTAACCGCCTAAAGCTTACACGCTCAAAGAGCCGCTCCTCACCGAGCGGCTCTTTTTCGTTTGGGGGTGATGATTGGCGCGAGCGGTTTACATAACTAGTTTTGTAGTTATGATGACCTCATGTCTGATACACTCGACACCACTGCCACCGCCCTCGCCGCCCTTGGCCACACCGCACGCCTAAGCGTGTTTCGGCTGCTGGTGCAGGCGGGCCATGATGGGCTCACGGTGGGCGACATCGCGGCTTTTGTTGATTTGCCGCCCTCTACCCTCGCGCATCACTTGCGCACGCTGGTTCAAGCCGGGCTGGTGATACAAGAACGCCGCGGCCGGGAGATTTTGAGCCGCCCAGATTTTGCGAAAATGGATGCAACACTGGCCTTTCTAACCTCTGAATGCTGTCGCGGACTGCCTGCGGCATTGGCCAAGGCGTAATTTGTGCGGCCGAAATAACTATAAAACTGGATATATTGTGATGTTTCAGCCAAATACGTTTACTGCCAAAGGACCTCTAGGGTTCGCCTCGCATATCTGGTCAGAGCATCGCGTTGGACTGGCGATCGTGGGCATCCTGGGCCTCATCCTTGCAGTGGAACCACCCCAAGCCGTTGAAAGCACTTGGTTTACAATCGACGCTCTTCTTTCAACGGCGCCGTTTCTGGTGCTGTCCATCCTAATGGCAGCCTACGCATCCGCGACGGGCGCCGATGGCCTGATCGCCAAGGCGTTCACCGGGGCGCCGGTTGTGATGATCGTTGCTGCAGCGGCCTTGGGCGGGCTTTCGCCATTTTGCTCCTGCGGTGTCATCCCCTTGATCGCCGCACTACTGGCGATGGGTGTTCCGCTGGCCCCGGTGATGGCGTTTTGGTTGGCATCCCCTGTGATTGATCCGTCGATGTTTATCTTGACGACGGGACTGTTGGGATTTGAGTTCGCGGTGGCGAAGACTTTGACAGCTGTGGGGCTTGGGCTGTTTGGCGGCGTGGTGACCCATGCATTAACGGCCTCGGGCCACTTTCGAGATGTCTTGAAACCGCAGGCACGCGGAGGCTGCTGTGGTGCAGCGTCCCTCACCACGGCAAAGCCTGTCGCGTGGAGATTTTGGACAGACCCAGCCAGACGCAGCACCTTTGGGCGAGAGGCTTGGGGGACCACGGTCTTTTTGGTCAAATGGCTGGCCTTGGCGTTCTTGTTGGAAAGCCTGATGCTTGCCTATGTTCCAGCGGCATGGATATCGGGCGCGTTGGGCGGATCGGGCTTGGCACCGATAGTGACCGCAACATTCGTGGGCGTGCCCGCGTACCTAAACGGCTACGCCGCATTGCCGCTGGTGTCAGGGTTGATGGAGCAAGGCATGGTGCCGGGCGCGGGATTAACGTTTTTGGTGGCGGGGGGCGTGACCTCCCTACCCGCGGCGATCGCGGTCTACGCATTGGTGCGGCCACGGGTGTTTGCCCTGTATATCGCTTTGGCCTTGTCCGGATCGTTAGCAAGCGGGCTGCTCTATCAACTATGGCTTGGCTCGGCGGGTTGATCCAAATGAAAAAGCCGCCCCAAGGGACGGCTTTTACACAATACTTTGATTGTAAGCTTACTCGTCTTCGAGAGCTTCAACCGCTGCTTGCAGCTCATCTTTAGTGACTTCTTTTTCAGTCACAGTGGCCAGCTCAAGGATGTAGTCGACGACTTTATCTTCGAACAATGGCGCACGCAGCTGTTGCTGAGCTTGAGCATTTTTCTGAATGAACTCAAAGAATTCACGCTCTTGACCGGGGTACTGGCGTGCTTGGTTCATGATCGCTTGGGTCATCTCGGAGTCGGAGACTTCGATTTCGTTCTTTTGACCCAGTTCAGCGAGCAGGAGGCCCAGACGAACGCGGCGCTCGGCCAGTTTGGTGTGCTCTTCAGTTGGCTCGATCTCGGGGTGATCGTGGCCTTGAACCTCAGGATTTTCCTCGTGCCACAACTGGTGTGCGATCTGACCGGCTTCGGCGCTGACCAACATGGGGGGCAGTTCGAAGCTGACGAGATCGTCCAGTTGGTCTAGCAGGCCACGCTTGAGAACCGCACGTGCGGCGCCAGCGTATTCTTGGCCGAGACGGTCCACGATTTGCTCTTTGAGAGCATCGAGGCTTTCGGCACCGAATTGCTGTGCCAGCTCATCGTTTAGCTCAGCGGTTGCAGGTGCTTTGACTTCTTTGACGGTGCACTCAAACACGGCGTCTTTGCCAGCGAGATGCTCTGCGCCGTACTCATCGGGGAACTTGACGTTCACTTCAACAGCGTCACCGGCTGCGGCACCGACCAGCTGCTCTTCGAAGCCGGGGATGAAGGAGTTGGAGCCGAGCACGAGGGGGTAATCCTCAGCAGCACCGCCTTCGAACGCTTCGCCGTCAACTTTGCCGAGGAAGTCGATCACAACCTGATCGCCATCTTCGGATTTACCGTCTTTGGCGTCAAAGTTCTGTGCGGACTTCGCAAGGTTGTCGAGCGCGTCTTGGATGTCAGCATCCGCAGGCTTCACGACCAGTTTCTCGATCGAAACGGGTGAGAAGTCGACCTCGGGGATCGTGGGCAGAGCTTCATAGGAAAGCGAGACTTCAACGTCGTCGCCTTCTTTCCAGTCTTCGTTGGTCATTTTGACTTCGGGCTGCATCGCAGGACGGTCGCCGGACTCTTCGAAGTGCTTGGACATTGCGCCATCGATGGTTTCTTGCATGGCTTCGCCCAAGAGACGCTGACCAAACTGCTTTTTCAAAAGCGCCATCGGGACTTTGCCCTTGCGGAAGCCCTTCATCTCGATTTCAGGCTGAGCTTCAACGAGCTTTTCGTTCACCTTGGTGTCGAGATCGGCAGCCGGCACGGTGATGGAATAGGCGCGCTTGAGGCCTTCGTTGAGGGTTTCGGTGACCTGCATGTGGGGTTCCCCTTGAGCTGAACGTCCCATTGAACGTCTTGATGCGTGTAAGTCTGCGCCGATGCCATAGCCAAAAGGCCCGCGGCGGCGGCGGGTGTAAATCCAGCGCTTTCTAGGAAGGGTGCGGCCGGGGTGCAAGGGGATTCGCCACTTGTCCCCCTGCGGGAGGCACAAGCACCGCCATATCAATGAAAAAAGGCCGGACCGCGCTCCCGCATGTCCAGCCATTCTGATCTGTTCGAGCCTAATCGTGCCCTAGTAAATGTAGCGGATTTGGTCGGACCAATACCGCTCAATCCGTTTGAGCGTCATGTTGATGTCGAAAACTTTGTCGGCATTGATACCTGTGGCTTCTTCCACGCCGATAGCGTGACGCAGGAACAGGTCTTGGACGACATCAAGGACCTTGCGTCCCTTTTCCGTCAAACGGACCCGGACCGAACGACGATCAATTTCACACCGCTGGTGGTGCATGAAATCATATTCAACGAGCTTCTTGAGGTTATAGGAAACATTAGAGCCTTGGTAATAGCCCCGCGATTTCAGTTCACCTGCGGTGACCTCATTGTCGCCGATGTTGAATAACAAAAGCCCTTGGACCGCGTTGATCTCTAGGATGCCGAGGCGTTCAAACTCATCCTTGATCACATCCAAAAGAAGGCGATGAAGACGTTCGACAAGAGCAAGGGATTCTAGATACCCGGTCCAAATGGCACCGGGGGCGTCGTCGGCATCCTTTTGAAAAAAAGGGACACCGGTAAAGGCTTCAAGTTTACTCATAATAGGGCTCCGCACATCTGCTTTGGCCCAACATACGTGCGGATTTCTCAACATTCGGTTAAAGGCTTTAAGAAATCGTCGAGAATACGTCTCTTGTTGCGCGCAACTTGTGCATGTCAGCCTGTCGCGCATCCTATCGGCACGCAACACGCGCCGATAGAAACCATCTATAACCCGTTGATTTATTGGGCCTGAGCCGCCCTGCGCCCCAGATCAGCGATCAGATCCGCGTAGCGCGCTGGGGGCTCAACCTGCCGCGTCACCCATTGCAGGATGTCGTGGTCGTTTTCGCCCATGACAGCCTCAAACAGGTCCAATTCGGCGTCGCTCATGCCCGCAAGTTCGTCATTTGCGTAACCGCCCAGCACCAAATCCATCTCTTTGATGCCGCGCCGCCATGCCCGGATGCGCATCCGCTTTAACCGCACTTCGCGGCTTTCGGGGCCGGCGCTCGGCTCTGTCAACGGCGCGCTCATTGATCGACCTTTGGGGTCGTCACAAGCACCCGAAGACGTTTTTCCACATGGCCCAGACGCTCTGCCAGATTGTAAGCCTCGGTGCGCAGTTGGCGAATTTCCAGCAACAAGTCGCGGCTGTCAGAGTTCGGATCCGCAGGCTCAACCGGGGCATCAACCCCGTCACCTTCGCCGGTCAGCAACCAAACGATCGACACGTTCAACAGCCCTGCAAGCATTTGCAGGCGGTTTGCGCGCGGCTCCGCAAGATCATTTTCCCAACCGCGCAGGGTCTTGACCTTGACCCCCAAACGCTTGGCCAGTTCTGCTTGGTTCATGCCAGCGGCATCGCGTGCGGCGGCCAGCCGGTCGCCAAAAGTCGCGTTGGCCTCTGAGTACCAGTTCGTTTCTGCTCCATCTTCCATGGGCGTCTCCTTGATCCCGGTCTTGACCCTGCTCGGCCCTAATGTAGGACAGTCTTAACCCTATCGTACACTTCGAGGCGACCATGTCCTTTCTCTCTGCGACACTATCCCGCGTAAAACCTTCGCCCACGATCGCCGTGAGCAACAAAGCCGCCGAAATGCGGGCTGCGGGCGCCGATGTGATCGGCCTTGGCGCAGGCGAGCCGGATTTCGACACCCCCGCGCACATCCGCGCCGCTGGGATCAACGCGATTGAGACGGGCAAAACCCGCTACACCGCCGTGGACGGCATTCCTGAGCTAAAATCCGCCATCTGCGCCAAGTTCAAACGCGACAACGGGCTGGATTACACGCCCGCCCAAGTCACCGTGTCGTCGGGTGGCAAGCAGGTCCTGTACAACGCGCTGATGGCCACGCTGAACCCCGGAGACGAGGTTGTCATCCCTGCCCCTTATTGGGTCAGCTATCCTGACATGGTGCTTTTGGCCGGCGGAACCCCAGTCGCCGTGGAATGTGGCATCGACGTGGGCTTTAAGTTGACGCCCGAGGCGCTAGAGGCCGCGATCACGCCCAACACCAAATGGTTGATCTTTAACTCCCCCTCGAACCCCACAGGCGCGGGCTACACCCGGTCCGAGCTAAAGGGCCTGACGGATGTTCTGATGCGCCACCCCCACGTTTGGGTCATGAGCGACGACATGTATGAACACCTCGTCTACGACGATTTCACCTTTTGCACCCCGGCCGAAGTTGAGCCCGGCCTTTACCCGCGCACCCTAACAACCAACGGTGTGTCCAAGGCCTATTGCATGACCGGGTGGCGCATTGGCTACGCCGCGGGCCCAGTTGAACTGATCGCCGCCATGCGCAAGGTTCAATCGCAAAGCACCTCTAACCCCTGCTCGATCAGCCAGTGGGCTGCGGTTGAGGCCCTGAATGGCCCGCATGATTTCATCGCCGAAAACAACGCGGCCTTTGTGCGGCGACGCGATCTGGTGGTTGAGATGCTGAACAAGGCCGAGGGGCTGACATGCCCAACACCCGATGGCGCCTTTTACGTCTACCCCTCCATCGCGGGGTGCATCGGTAAAACCACCCCCAAGGGCACGCACATCGACACAGATGAGACGTTTGCGACCGCCCTTCTTGAGGAAACCGGTGTGGCGGTCGTGTTCGGCGCGGCGTTCGGTGTCTCTCCGAACTTTCGGGTCAGCTATGCCACTGCCGACGATACCCTGCGCGAGGCGTGTACACGGATCCAGAAATTCTGCGCCAGCCTCAGCTAGTCACACTCTGCGCGGCCCGCATCAACGGGTGGCGCAGGAACCGGCGGGTCATCAACGCGCCCGCCACGCTTAGGCCCACAGCAAGCCCCAGCCACACGCCCGCAGGCCCTAGCCCCAGCGTCAGGCCCAGCACATAGCTGCACGGCACCCCGATGCCCCAATACCCGATCAGCGCAAAGACCATCGGCTTGCGGGTGTCTTGCACCCCGCGCAACAGCCCCAGCGCCATCACCTGTGCTGCATCCGCCACCTGAAACAGGGCCGCAACCATCAACAGCGTGACCCCTAGGCTAAGGATCGCCGGGAACGCTGGGTCCGACGCGTCCACAAAGCCGCGCACCATCACCCCCGGCACCCCAAAGAATGCCGCCACAGTGATGGCCACCACCAAAGTAGCCAAAATCAGCCCCGCCTGTGCCACCTTGCGCAAAGCTGCCCCGTCGCCACGCGCATAGGCCGTGCCCGCACGCACCGTCACGGCGGCTGACAGCCCCAAGTGCACCATAAACGTCGCCGACGTGATCTGAAGTGCGATGCCATGGGCCGCCAATGGCACCGCCCCCAACGTCCCGATGATCAAACCAGAGGCCATGAACAGCCCGCTTTCCGCCAGCAGCGTCAGGGAAATCGGCCAGCCAAGCGCAAAGATTTCGCGCGCCTCAAGCCAATCGGCCCGCCAAAACCGCACAAACACCTCAAACTGTGCCATCGCCGGGCCGCGCATCGCATAGATCGCCAGCACAATTGCCATCACCGCATGCACCGAGAGCGACGCATAAGCCGCCCCCACAAGCCCCAACTCTGGCGCGCCCAGTTTACCGAAAATCAACACCCAGTTGAGAAAGGCATTCACCGCCGCTGCCCCAAGCGTGGCCCATAAAACCACTGCCGTCCGCTCTAGTCCCGCAAGGTGGCTGCGCAGCCCCGCCACGATCATCGCAGGCACCATACCCAGCCCCGCAATGCGCAAATACTCTTGCGCGCCTGCCGCGACGCCTGCGTCCTGCCGAAGCATCAACAAAAGCGGCTCGGCGAAGAAAAAGATCGGATAGGTCAAAAGCGAAAACGCCACTCCCAGCCACAACGTCATCCGGGTGATCCGGCGCACGCGCTGCGGATCATCTTGGGCGGCGGCGACCTTGGGCAAGGCGGCCGCGGAAAAGCCCGAACCGATGATGAACACCGTGAAAAACAGGGTCGACCCCAGCACCGAGGCCGCAAGAGCCGCAATGCTGTACCACCCCAGCATGATCGTATCGACGATCCCTACCGCTGTCTGCGCAAGGTGGCTGCCGATCAGTGGCAGGCCCAGAACCAACGTGCGGCGGACATGCTCCGTGACGCTTTGCGCCTGTGGGTGGGGGGTGGTTTGCTCCATGCCTCGCTCTACGCCCGCCCTGCCCCCTTGGCAATCCATTGACGCGGCGTGGGTAAGGCGTGGGCAAGGGGTGGGCAGTGCACCGCGCCCAACAGCCTTGGGGCCCAACACACTTGGGAGAATGACAATGTGCTGCTACGCTCGCGGTGTATTAAATAAGGGGATTCATATGTCATTGGTAAAAACACTGGCCAAAGTGGCCATCGGCGTGGCCATCGCAAAGGGCGTGAGCGCGGCAACAAAGGGCGGCGGCACCGGCGGAATCGCGGGCATGATGCGCGGCACCGGCGGTGGGGGCGCATTGGGCGATATGATGTCGTCCTTGACCCAAAGCATGCAGGGCGGTGCCGGCGGCGCGGCCCAAGGGCCTCAGGATATGATGGGCAAAATGCAGTCTCAGGGTGCGCAGGCGGGCCAATCCGCAGCGGGTGCCATGGGGGGGCTTGGTGACATGCTGAGCAAAATGGCAGGCGGCACCGCAGCCGCTGGCGCACCCAGTGGCGGATTGCAAAGCTTGCTGGGGCAAATCGGCGGAAGCGGCGGTGGATTGGGCGCAGTCTTGGGTGCAGGCGGTGCGACCGCCGGTGCAGGCGGACTGGGTGCCCTGCTGGGCGGCGCGCTTTTGGCCGACCCCACGCCCCCAGCCCCATCAGACGAAGAAATCGCCCGTGTCATGCTGCGCGCCATGTTGCAGGCCGCAAAATGTGATGGCCGCCTGGATGAGGCCGAGCAGGCCCAAATCACCCAGATGGTCGGGGATGTCAGCCCCGATGAGGCCGAGTTGATCCGCACCGAACTGGCCGCACCCGTGGACATCGAAGGCCTCGCTTCGGAGGTGCCTCAGGGCATGGAACAACAGGCCTATATGATGTCACTGATCGCCATTGATCTCGATAGTCAGGCAGAGGCGAATTACCTGATTGATTTGGCCGGTGCGCTGCGGCTGACCCCTGAACAGGTAGACGCGCTACATACACAAGCCGGTGAGCCAAAGATCACCTAGACCGCTAGGGGCCACGCGCTTTTGAGCGCGTGGCTTATGGGGTGATGTCGCCGTCAGGCGGCCTTTGGGTCAATTGTCTTCGGCATCGTCCGCAGAGCCATCCTTTTCCATCTGCGCCTTCAGGGCCGCGAGGCCTGCAAAAGGTTTGACGGTGTCTTCGGTCAACGGCTCAGCACCGGGAGGTGCCGCAACAAGATCCAGATCCTCAACCCCATCCGCGCGCGGATAGGCGGGCACCAACAGCGCGAGCGCCTCTTCCATCACCGCGCCAACGTCGACAACGGCGGGCAGAGGCTCAACCGTGTCGTCATCGGGCATTTCGGCTTCCGCCTCGGTGACGTCCTGCCAATTGGCAACATAGTGGCGGGCAACTTCATCCTCGATCCGGGTGATCACCGGCTCAAAGCTGACGCGGCAGGGTTGCTCGACCGTGGCGCCCAGTTTGCCCGTCAGCCGCCAATCGGACCCGCGTTGCGGTGTCAGTTCCACGACAAACCGCAGTTTGCGCAGCGCACTCAGCCCAAGCGCCTCAGCGATCGCAGCGCATTGCCCGGCGTTGGGTTCCAATACCACGCGCGTTGTCTTGCGTTGTGCCAAGTCGGCCAACCGCACGGGGCGCGGCACCGTCGCCGTCACGTCGCCATCACTGTTCAGATCGTTCATCGCGCTCTCCTTCAACCAAGCCACGGGCGTTGGGTGCGGGCACTGCCCGACGCTCCCCTGTTGCGCCGCCTTGTCAGACAAGGTAATCGAGTAGAACGACCCGCCAGATATGGCAAGAGCAGCAACAAGAGGCCGTGCATGTCCAACCTGCCCTCCCCGTCCATGGGCACCATGACGCGGGCCATCGCAATCGCCTGCCTGTGTGTAATGATCTCGGCCTGCACTGCGCAGTTCCAAAACCACGGCTACACCCCATCTGATGATGATCTATCCGCCGTTTTGGTCGGTATCGACACCCGCGACAGCGTGTCAGAGACCGTTGGCCGCCCGACATCCTCAGGCGTTTTGCAAGACCGTGCTTGGTATTACGTGGGCAGCCGCGTGCGCACATGGGCGTTTACCGCGCCCGAAACCATCGAGAGGGAGATCGTCGCGATTTCTTTCGCCGACGATGGCACTGTGGCCAACATCGAACGCTTCGGCCTAGAGGATGGTCAGGTTGTAGCTCTTTCGCGTCGGATCACCGAAACGTCGATCCGCGAATTCGGCCTGATCCAAAACATCTTGCGCAACTTTGGCCGCATCGATGTGGGTGAACAGTTGTCCCAGCAATAGCCACAGCGTCGGCGCGCCCCCCAAGGCGCGCCTTTTGGTTTAGTCCTCCGCTTCGAACGTCATCGCAACGCCATTGATGCAATACCGCAGGCCCGTCGGCTGCGGCCCATCCGGAAACACATGGCCCAAATGCGCATCACAGCGGTTACAATGCACTTCCGTGCGACGCATAAACCACGAATTATCCACGCTTTCGCCAACCAGTTCTGTGTCTAAGGGCTGAAAAAACGACGGCCAGCCCGTGCCGCTTTCGAACTTATGGGCCTGATCGAACAGCGGCGCGTCACAACACACACAGCGAAAGGTGCCCGGCTCTTTGGGGAAATCATCATGGGTGCCCGCCCGCTCGGTCCCGTGCTTGCGGGTGATCTTGAACGCCTCTGCACTCAACTGCGCGCGCCATTCCTCGTCAGATTTGACA
>Ga0228634_1002072_pt1 | contig 10484 bp, 16 predicted proteins | sample 42DmetaG_FD_190063 | JGI IMG/M metagenome (GOLD analysis project Ga0228634, IMG submission 190063) | Seawater microbial communities from Monterey Bay, California, United States - 42D | ecosystem: Environmental > Aquatic > Marine > Coastal | place: USA: California | collected 2016-09-27
TCCATTTCAATACCTATGAACTTTCTGTTTGTGTTTTTACAAGCTACGCCAGTTGAACCGCTTCCCATAGTAAAATCTAAAACTGTTTCATTTTCATTAGTGTAGGTTTTGATTAGGTACTCCATTAGAGCAACGGGTTTTTGTGTTGGGTGGGACAATTTTGTGTCACTTTTAAAATCTATTATCATCTTAGGATAGTTCGTAAATTCTTGAGTATATGTTTCTTTGTGACTTGGTCTTTTACCATTTATAGTTCCAAATTTCCCATTTCCATTCTTACAAGTCTTATCTACCCTTATTAAATCTTGTGGGTTATAAGTCATCCTATTTTTACTTTGTGATTTGTGTACTGTAGTCCCCTCTGAAAAGATGGATACCAACTCCACATCTTTCATCGGCTTGTTTTTACAGTGAGTAAAACCAGTAACTTTATTCTTCTTCCAGTACCAATCATACTTATAATTCTTAATATTACTCATTCTTAAAGCACTACTAAAAGGCTCAGAACCAAACAATACTATTGCACCATTAGGTTTTATAAGTTTGTTTAGTCGTTGCCACATTTCATCAAAAGGGATAATACTATCCCATTTACACGCTGTAGTGCCATAGGGAGGGTCTGTTATTATTGCATCAACTTTGATACCTTGAGAAATTAGACTGTCCATTACTTGAATACAATCTCCTTGAATTAGTTTTATATTAGATAAAGACATAAGCGGTTGTTGATAGGGGGTTTGTATTCTTTAATTAATGCGTACTTATCGCCTTCAGAATCAACTCCTAGTCTTTCTGCGAAGTAATAGGGTGATCCGCAAAACTCTTTAGTTTCTTTTATTTTTAAAAATTTGTTTATCATTTTGTGTTTTTTAATTTGCCTGAAAGTATAAGTCCTATTTTCAGGTAGATGAACTATTACCGATCGGTGACGTGACTTACGACCCATGTAATAGGGGGTTGCCTCAAAAACTGCCCTGACCAAAAATCATCTCATTTGTCTTAATATAATTATAATATTTATTTTTTTAAAATGCAATTCTTAATTAGATACTTAATAAAGTTTGTTTCCATTTCTTTAGTTATTGGCCATGAACTAACGAGTGCGTTACTTAATGCCTGAATACATATTTGATAATGAATATTATTATTAGAGTACATTGGGAAAGGCAAATCCCTCTTTAATAAATTATTTTTAGCTTGTTCAAATTTATCTTGCATGTTAGTTATTAATAGTTATTTTTACCTGCATTTACTAATCTAATAAATATATTATGGTTTTCGCCCCTTTAGTTTTTATAGTAAGTTTAGCAATAATAACAACCTTTATTTAATTATCTTTCTATTTTTTAGTTCGATATAACATTCGGTTAAGTATTCTACATCGACCATAGCTCTATGGGCTGATTTCATTTCCTTACCAAACAAAATATTATAAAGTTTTCCTAAATTCAATCTGTAACCATTAATAGAATGAGTTTTTGTTACTGTGCATATTTGGTTCGGAGGATAAGGGAATTGACACTCCTTTCCTAATCTTATTAGCTCGTATTTCAAAAGATTCATATCAAACTCAATGTTATGAGCTACTAGATACTTTTCGCCTAAAAAGAAATCAACTAACTGATCATATCTAGCAGAGAAAGGTTTTTCATTTACCAAGTCGCTATTGTACAATCCATGGGTTTTAGATGCACCTTGAGATATTATTCCTTTCGGCTTTACTTTAAATTCAAGACGATCAATTTCCTCTAAAGTTTCATCATCAATCTTGATTGCAGCAAATTCAATAATCTCTGGCTGTTTCTTTATATCAATTATTGAATTGACTGGTAGTCCTGTCGTTTCTGTATCAAATATTATTGTCATTTGTTTATCATTTTATTGATTTCTTTTAAATCCTTTAAAAAAGCTCTAACCGTAAGGAGAAATGAAAAGGTTAGAGTTCCCCTAATTAATATTGCGGAATAATCATATAGCCATAAAAAAGCTGCCATGTCCCAGTAAATTAAAGATATTAATGATGAAGCTATCATTATTGCAATAAATTGCAATAAGGTAATAACTACATAATATGTAATAAATGCTATTGTTTTCATTTTTTTAAATTCTTATTATTGAAGTAATTATATTAAATATTAGGACCAATCCATTTCCAATAATTGTTAATAGGAAGCTATAAATATTTGGTATATCCTTCTCGAATAAATATTCTAAATTAGAATCTGTCCAATTAGTTAATAATGTTATTATAGTTAATACAATCATGATTATTATCGTGATTGTTATTACAGTTTTTTTGTTTTTCATAATTTATTTAAGTTGGTTGCGGAGGTAGGATCCGCAATAGAATATTTAATATCATGTTCATATAAAAACATAAGACAACAAATAGCATGAAGAAGATGGTTTTTACCTGTTTCTTTATCAGATTGTTCCCCTTCTTTCCAAGACCAAATGTGTCTTTGAGCCGCATCGAAGTATCTTGCTTTTGAATCAGGAACATGAATCCAGTTATCTTTCTCATATTTCTTAGCTCCAAAAGTTAAAACTTCGGCTACACCTCGTAAAGCAAAAGGTGGTATTAATCCATATTGAGGTTTGTTTTTATCGTGTTTTGTGCCTTTCATTTTTATTACTTTATTGTCTTTTGTAAAATAGACCCTCAACAGAACACAAAAGACAAAGGAAAAAACTGTTGAGGGATAGTAACATTATAATATATTATTTATTATAAGTCAATGATCTGAATTGTTATCAAGTAAATAAAATAATTCTTCAATCTCACTATTTAAATTACAAATAGAATCATACTTAATTTTTTTATATTCTTTAAATTCCCCATCCTCCTCTATTAAAGAATTGATCAAACTTTCTGGATCATCAGTTTCATAAGCACAATAAATCTGAACTGGAATTGTTTGTGATTCTCTTGGGTCTTTTAGATTAAAATATAGATTATACATCCAAGACATTGACTCTTCCTCATTCTTGACAATTACATTATCTTCAAAATCTTCACTATCGAAAAAATATACTAACATATTACATTATAAATAATAGGACACCATTCCTTAATGATGTCTTTTATGGCTTTGGCATAGACTCTTATCTCATACTGAGCGTGATCATGATCCCTAAGATTAACAAATTTGATTAGGTTATTCAAGTCAACTGTTGCATAAAACTCCGTGTACATAGATTGAGGTAGGATCATTCTTGCCATTTCTCTTGAGACTCCATCGTTAATCAGTCTTTTATACTTTGAAAATGTAAATTGTGTTAAGTGTTTTATTGAAGAATTTATATCTTCGCTAACAAGATTCGTAAACTCAACATCACTACATTGCTTGTTTGATTTAGATTGTCCTCTCCATACTTCTGGAACATAAATTTCCTCTGGAACTTCTCTATATCTGGCAGAAACTTCGTTGAATTTCCAAGTCCTATGTCTAAACCATTGAGATCTAACAAATAATGGACATTTAACATGAAAAGTTATCATACAATGCTCAAGAGGAGAAGTATGACCATTGGTTATTAAATATTTAATTAGTTTCTCTTTCTTTTCTTGCGAGACTTCCTCTTGGTCTTTACCAAAAGAAACTTTAGCGGATTGGACGACTCTATCATCCGAACCCATCTTATCTACTACTGTTATAAATCCTTTATCTAGTATTTTCATTTTGTTTTAAACCAATTTTTAAAATTAATCTTTAACTCTTCACCTTTCTCGTGTAAATCATACTCATAATCTAACCAGTAAAAAATATCGTTAAGATTAGCAAATTTCAACTCTAAAACCTCCTTTAATAAATCTGGCTTAATAAACCATTCCTCATTAATAACTAATATTCCGCCTATATCTTCGCCTACCCAATAACCGCTGATTTGTTCTCCGTCATCTGATCCATCGCCCGCTAAAAATTCTGTAGCTTCTTCTTTGTTACAGTCTATGGGTTTTTTATTTTCATATTTCATAAACAATACATTGTCCCAGCCGCTTCTTTTTAATAATTCTTCAACAAGTCCGTTTGTTGCTGAATAATAGTTTTTTAGTGATTTGTCAGTCATATTTTAATTAATTCAGGGTTTTCGTAAATATTGCCAACTATCTCACATTCTGAAAGTTCAAATTCATAGCTATAGTAATTATTGCCTCTAAAGAAAAATTTGAATTGAAAATCCTCTTGGTCAAACGCTACTTCAAATAAATATTCTTGAGTTTCGTCTTTGTATCTTAACAAGTCTCCCTCATAAATTAATTTGTTATTTTTATCCCAATCGCCTATACATTGCATAATTATATCAACATCACCTATCTCTTTGTGTATATTGAAATATGTCATACAACCATCAGGGAATGTATCACTAGGTTTATCCCAAGCTCTAAATTTAAATCTATCTTTGTTCATTGTCTTTGTGTGTTTTTAATAAGACATAGTCGGAATCTTTTAAATTCAACAACTATGGCACGACTACGGAAGCCGTGTCTTAATATAATTATAATAGATCAATATTTAATTGTCAATAATTACTGGCAAGATTCACAATCTTCCTTATTACCAAAATCATTTACTGAATAGCTACGGCAATAATATAAAGACTTACAACCTAACTTCCAAGCTTTCCAATGGATCTCATGCAATTTTTCCTTAGAAATTCTTGGATCGACCAAAATGTCTAGTGACTGAGATTGGCAAATGAAAGGTTGTCTTTGAGCGGCTAACTCAATTAATTTAGTTTGATCTATTTGCTTCCAGGGCTTAAAGGCTTTGATCTCTTTAGCAGAAAATGGGAATCCGAACTGAGCATTAACTTTCCTAAGATCACCATCATTCTTTATTATTGATTGGACTATCTTGTCTTGATCTGTAATATTCCTGTCGTTTAAAAGCTTTTGAAATACTGGATTTATAACAGTATTTTTACCTTCCTTAGCCTTATCAAGATAAACTGTGCTATAAAAAGGCTCTATACCTTTAGATACTTGACCAGCAATTTTGCCAATAGTGGCTGTAGGGGCAATAGCAAAGATGTGACTGAATCGGCTTTTGATATTACATTCTTCCATGTCTGGGTTAGGGCCTCTATTTTCTGCCAAAACATTATCTGATTCCTTTGCTTTCAAATAAATGTTTGTAAAGATTTCCTTATTAATCTTTTTTGCTTCTTCACTTTCAATATCAATTAAGTGTGATTGAAGGTAAGAGTGAAAACCCATAACACCTAAACCAATCGACCTTTCTCTCATTGCTGAATATCTGGCTGTCTCAACTGTGTCTGGTGCATTATCAATAAAATGTTGAAGGACATTATCTAAAAATTCAACTACATCATCCATAAATTGTTGGTTATCTTTCCATTCATCATAGGTCAAAAGGTTTAATGACGATAGGCAACACACAGCGGTTCTTTTCTTATCCAGATGATCCTTTCCTGTTGCTAGGGTTATTTCGGAACAGTTTCCTGTTAATATTCCATTGAAAAGAACTGATCCTCTCTTTGGTTCAGTCAAACAATAGGTATCATCAATTCTTCCGTTATCTTCTATTGATCTGATTGAAACATAATGATCTGATTTTCTTTGTGGTTCTCTTGGAGTATATTTGAGTCTATCAAACCTTAACCCTAACTTATACAAAAGGAATAGATCGTTTGAATTAATTAAAATCCTGTTAGTCTCCTTACATTTATATAATTTATTGTTTCCTGATCCATCATTCATTGGCAAGTAAAATTCATCAGAATTTCTAGCAAGAGTTACTTTTGGATTACATCCTAAAGTTCTAAGCATTTTTTGAATATCCAACAAGAAGTCTTTATTAACAGAGCCTATTTGAAGAGATTGGTTATCTCCATTATTAGCAATAGTTCCATCTGAATCAGATATACCAGCAAGCCAATCAAGCCTAGATTCTATACTATGGTAATATTTAGGAACAAAAAACTTATCTAACACACAATAATAATTTGTATCAAAATATATCCTGTCCTGTTTTGGTTGGTGATTTTCTTTAATAACTGTTTTTAATTCAGATTTTATTCTTTTTAAAAGTTTCTTTTTCTCACCATAGAAGTAAAATCTTTTCTTTCCACTTTTTATCTTACAACCATCACCACTATAAAAACCATTGGAGTAAGCACATTCTAAGTCCTGTTCATCTTCGGTGATTATAGGAAGATCATTTTTTACAATCTTATCACCTAAAAGAAGCTCGTTGGTCTGTTTAACAACAACTTTCTTCCCCTCCTGAATGAACCATTTGTGATATTTGGTGCAATCTAATTGTTGGCCATCACTAGTTTTAACTGTTACTAACTCTTGATCTATTCCTGTTTGTCTAGGTGTAACCTCTGACCACTCAAAACCATTCCATATTTCTAAAGTTTTGTCTTGGGTGTCAACTATTCTTCTCCATCCTTTTTTAGTTAGGATTTCGGTTTCAGGAGCAACACAAAGATTGCTCATCTTAACCTTTAAACCCAGTTCCTTATAGGATTCTGGTGCTTCACGATTAACATTATCCTCAAACAGGAGATAAGGTTCGCCAGTTTCTAGCCTTGTAGTTAGGATTGATTGCCACAAAGAACGAGCATTGATGCCATGTTTAGTTTTTGATCCATCTTTTGGGCTGGTGAAGTACCATTTACGGTCATTCTCAACTGCTGACATGAATAGATCACTAATGATTATTCCCTGATGAGCAGATGGCATAGACAAAGCTTTCCTCTGATAGTTACCACCTTTAGTTCTTAGGTATAAAAACTCTTCGATCTCTGGGTGAGAAATATGTAAGTAAGCGGCCATCGAACCTCTTCGGCTTCCAGCTTGCATTACTGCATCAACAGCTTTGTAGTTTGATAAAACAAATGGGATAATTCCGCCTGACTCACCTTTCTCGGTTATAGATGATCCAACCTCCCTAATATTTGAGAAGTTAGTTCCAATTCCACCTCCGTAAGAAGTAAGCCATTCGCTCTCAACCCTAGTTTCTATTATGTCTTTAAGAGTGTCCTCTGATTCATTTAGAAAACAAGAGATTGGCATATTTTTATTTGATCCAGCATTAGATAGAACAGGAGTTGCAGGAACAAACCATCCAGAATTAAGGTATTTATTTATCCTGGATCTATGTTCTTCGTTAGAAGAAAACGCTGTCGATACACGATCAAATATTTCCTCTATTGATTGCTCTCCGTTCTTGTAGTAACCAGATTTAAGTATTGATTCTCTGATTGGGTTTTTATTTTTGTAGTAGGTCATTGTTTGAAATTAGAAGGTTTAATATTTTTCTCTTTACTAAATAAGGTTGGTTTTTCAAATAAAGACAGTGAAAATTCCATGAAATGTCATGGTCTATATTTAATAAATCTTTTAGAGTTCTGTAAGATACATTTTTTGAGTCAATTCCTATTTTCTTTAAAATAGCAGAAATTTCTCTTAGAACTTCATCTCTTGCTTCTTTTTCATTTTCTTCTATAATTTCATCAATTTTTTCTTTCTTTAAATCTAATGATTTTATATAGTCTGCCTCCTCTTTATAATTGTTAGGGTCAAAATACTCATAAAAGTAATAACTAAAATTACTACTAAAAAAGTCAACAAGGGAAGAAATTTTAGTTTGAAGAAATTCAGAAAGATTTTCTAAATAAAGATTGTATTGATAGTTGCTTAATTCACAATAATCAAATATATTTAAGGTTATGATTTTAATAATATCATCATCAAGACCTAAGAATTTTTCGTACTCTTCATCAAGTTTATTTCTTACTATATCAAAAGAATTATCAAATATATCTCTTTTGAAAAATCTAACTAAACTCCAAAGATAGGATGTATAATTATCAATAGTTAATTGAAATCCTGTAAAATGATCTATTTGTTTAGGTTTTGATCCAAGAAAAAATTCTTTCTGTATTCTTTTTTCCAGTTTTATTTTGGCTTGCAAAATAGGATCATTTAATGCTTCTTCAAACAATTTTAATATTTCTTCTTTACCATAACTAATATCGTCAAGTATAGTTATTTCAAGACTATCCTTAATGGTAAGAATTTGATGATTATAATTCTCTTGATGCTCATTAATAGATATTTTATGTCTAACTGGTATTTTAATATAACCTGATTCGATATACTCTACTAATTCTGAATTATAAGGAAAAGTTATTGTTTTGCTGTTAGGGTCTGTTATCCAAGTTATTTTGTAGGGCATAATTAAAAATTAAAAAGAGGTTAAAAGTTTATAAATTAATTTAGCATCTGGATTTCTCCAAGAAGTGGTGGCATATATTCTTACCTTATCCGAGTAATGGTAGTTATTTTCCTCTAAATGTTTCTTAGCTCCTTTTTCGGTAAAGAAAATGCCCTTAGTTACATATCTATAGCAAAATGGAGTCAATTCTGAGTCATAATAGTCTAAATTAAGTGATTCTAATTCCTTCAACTCTTCTTCATCGTCTTTAAAGTAGTCTCTTAACTCATCCATGATTTCCTCAATATCATCACCTTTAAATGGCTCATCGCAACCCTCATAATTATAGTAGTAAAAATCTGGGTTATCAATATCACTATTACAAGAAAAAGATTCTACATCCTGAATCTCAAAGAATACTAATGGTTCAGTTGCTCTATTATCTTGTGTTTTAAGTTCTTGAGATAGCTCTTTTAATCTTATTTTTTCTTCTTTAGTTAATTTTGTCATTGTCTTTAATATTCACAGTTATCCCAACTACCAGTTGTAGTGTTGTGGGCATAGTCAGTTACAACTCCTTCAAAGAAGTTTGAAATACCAATATTTAATATCTCGTCCATAAAAGGTAATGGGTTGGTTTTGATATTATACATAGGTTTAATTTTTAATTGACTCAATCTAATGTCAGCAATATATCTAATATATTGTTTGACCTTGTCTGAATCAATCGTCATAAATTTTCCCTCACAAGGAGCAAAAACATAATCTATAAAAGCATCCTCAAAATGGATGATAGCACCACATATAGAATAAAGTTCCTTTTTAAGATCTTCATCCCAGATGTCTGGGTTCTCTTCAACAAAAGTATGGAAGAGCTTTATTATTGATTCGACATGTAAAGCCTCATCCTTCAATGAATATTCAACAGTTTCAGCAACACCTTGCAGGATTCCTCCATTTATTCCTCTTGATGGCTCAAATAGTATAGCAAAAGATGAGTAGAGTTGCAACCCCTCTGTAAAAGCACCGAAGCAAGCCAGGTTCTTCATTATCTCTTTCTTATCTGTATTCAAAAGTATTGAATTAAGATCATTACAACCAATAATACGAGATGAAACTATCTTACTAACAATCTTCTGTAAGGAGTGTTTATTTAGGAAGTTGTTCTTATCTTCCATCTCTTTTATATCCTCATATTCAGTAAAGAAAGAGTTCATTCTCTCAGGACTCAAATTTAAAGTCTCAACTAGCCTTGCATAAGATTCAACATGAATGTTTTCACGATCAGCAAAAGAGGTTAGCATTGAATTAATATCCTGACTCTTAAAAATGATCATTAGATTATCTATATAATTACTACAAACTGATGTATCAGCTTGAGTAAAGAATTGTAGAATCCTCATAATGGTTTCTTGTTCCTGATTGGACAAATCATAAAATTCCCTTTTGGTTTTATTATGATTCATCTGCTCTACCTCCCAGTGCATTGAAATATGCTTTTCTCTCATCAATTTAGACCATTGATAATCAGAAATGGTTTGGTAATTTGTGTTTGGTTTTAATAAGCTCATCGGTTTAAATATTTCTTTATATCTTCAATAGAATTTATAGGATATTTTTTATCATCTATATAAATAGCACCGTTCCCACTAACTGGTGCATCCCACAGGTAATATGATGCTAATTCCCCTCCCAATATTTCATCTAAGAGATCAACAACAGAGTAAAAAGAATCCGAATCACAATATTCAACCCTAGGAGGGAAATCTTTTGATATTTTTGTTAATTTCTCGTTTATTTCATCATATTTATTTCTTTGTTTTTCGATGAGGGACAAAGTATCTAGTGCCTTTTTTTGTAATTTGTTCATAATTATTTTATTTAAAGTTCGAGTGTAAAGTCTAAACCATTAAGTATTTTTCTCAATGTTTTTATTTTAGGGTTTCTATGAGTATTTAAAATATCTAATAAAGCATTGCGATTCATTGAAATTTTAATCGAGAAAGATCGAAGGCTATAACCCTTATCTTTTATTTCTTTTTTAATAACTTTCATTATATGGTCTGAGTTTCCATCTTGAAGGAATAATTTGAATCCTTTTTCTAGTTCTTTTTTCATTTTAAGTTTTAATTAATTTTATTTAAAAGTTTATCTTTGTTTGTGGTATATAAATGTTGTACATTTATTTTTTTGTTGTCATCTCTTATTCCTCTTTTGTGACTGTGACAAAGGGTCTTGATCTTATATTTTCTAAAATCTTTTCAATCTCTGATTTTCCTCTAAAAGAATAAA
>Ga0228634_1002079_pt1 | contig 10470 bp, 8 predicted proteins | sample 42DmetaG_FD_190063 | JGI IMG/M metagenome (GOLD analysis project Ga0228634, IMG submission 190063) | Seawater microbial communities from Monterey Bay, California, United States - 42D | ecosystem: Environmental > Aquatic > Marine > Coastal | place: USA: California | collected 2016-09-27
TAATTCAATAAATAATCTAGTGCCTCTTCATAATTTCTTTTGTGGTAGAAGGCGTTACCTATTATATGATTAACATCTTTTTCATGGTTGATGAGTTTACAAGAAAGTACAGTTGGGGCATAATCTATAACGGCATCATAATTTTCTTGCTTGTGAAAAATCTGAACAATATAGTAAGGTACAATTCCGCAATAGTCAGTGTTCTTTTCAAGTTCTAAAAATTGCTCAAGAGCGAGCTGATATGAACCTCGTTCATAACACAAATGCGCAAAGAAATACTTGCTTGGTGGCGCGTATTGAGACTTGCCTTTTACATTCTCTCTAAAGGCATTTATCGCCACTTCAAAATTCTCATTTTGAAGTGCTGCATATCCAAGTTTAAAATAATATTCCTCTCTGTAAGAAGTGTCTAGATCCCCTGCTGATAATTTCCCGAACCACAGTTCTGCATCATCATAAGTTTCATCTTGAAAGAAAGAATTCCCAATTTTAAAATTTATAAAGTACCTGTGAATATTTTCTGGATATATCCGATTGTAATCCATCAATAAATCGATCGCATCACTATTGTACAGCTCTAAACCAGATAGACCTTCGTAATACATTGCCTTCTGGAATAAAGGGTCATTGTAGTTATTGCACAGGTTAATAAATGCTCTAAATTCTTTTTTCGCTGCTCCATATTGGAGGTTATTATAGAGCTCTTCACCTCTAAAGTATCCATCATAAAGACTGGTGTACTTGTCTGTTTTTTGAGATGAAACAAGGAAGGGAAGAGTGGCAAGGGCCACTAAAATAAATAATGTTCTACTTTTTCGCACTAAACAAATTTACATTCACAATCGAATGAAGTTAAACATGAATTCAAAAGTTTTAAACCTTAGCTTGTTAAGAGATATTATTGAGTAAATATATTTTGACAAGGATGATTCTGCACTTTTGTATAAACCTATAAGTATTATGTCTGAAGTAGTTACTCTTAACAACGTCAATATTTTTCAGAAGGGAAATAAGGTTCTTTCTGATGTTCAGCTGTCTGTTCAAGAAGGTGAATTTATTTTTCTAATTGGAAAAACAGGCAGTGGTAAAAGTAGTTTAATGAAAACATTATATGGAGAGCTTCAGCTTCAAGAAGGAACAGGACAATTTGATGAATTTAATTTTAAAAAGCTCAAAAGAAAGCATATCCCATTAATGAGAAGAAAGATAGGAATCGTCTTTCAAGATTTTCAATTATTAATGGACCGTAATGTCATACAAAACCTATACTTTGTACTTAAAGCAACAGGTTGGAAAAAGAAAAAAGAAATTCATGAACGAAGTTTAGCTTGTTTGAAAATGGTTGGACTCGAAGATACTGGGGCTAAAATGCCACATGAGCTTTCTGGTGGAGAACAGCAAAGAGTTTCAATAGCTAGGGCTCTATTAAATGACCCTAAATTAATCTTAGCAGATGAGCCCACAGGGAACCTTGATCCGGAAACATCCGAGGAAATCATGCGTCTACTTATCGCAGTTTCCAAAGAAAAAAATGCTGCAATTATTATGGCGACTCATGACATGCATATAGTTAAGCTATTTCCAAACCGTACCTTACTTGTGGAAAATGGTTCTGTAACCGAACATTAAATCAATACTCCATTTCACCACAAATTGGTGTTGCAATAAATGCTTTAATTTTAGCAGGATCTGATTCATTACCCAAAATATACATAAGCTTTGTAATAGCCGCTTCAACTGTCAAGTCTGAACCACTAATTACACCAATTTCATTAAAGAAAGAACTTGTTTGATAAGCGCCCTGCTTAACGCCTCCTGAGCTACATTGGGTAATGTTTACGATGAATCCCCCAGCTTCTATATACGTTTTCATAAGGCGCTGCATTTCTAAAATAGATGGTGCATTTCCTGATCCAAAAGTTTCAAGAACGATGCCTTTGGAATTCGTTACATCAAAAAGACCTCGAAATAAATTTATATCCATGCCTGGATAAATTTTTAAAAGAGCAACGGAATTCGATAAGCCAAAATTATAGTTCGGTTCAGGGTATTTGGATCGAAATAACGAACTCCATTTATATTTAATATTCACACCTGCAATCGCAAGCTCCGAATAATTGGGGGATTTAAATGCTTCAAATTGGTGAGAGCTTACTTTTGAACTTCGATTCCCTCGATATAAAGAATACTCAAAATAAACCGCTACCTCTTGAATAATAGATTCTCCATTAGAGTCCTTTGCCGCCGCTATTTCAATAGCCGTTATGAGGTTTTCTTTACCGTCCGTCCTTATAACTCCTATTGGGAGTTGGGACCCTGTTAAAATCACTGGTTTCTGAAGCCCTTGAATCATGAAACTCAATGCCGATGAAGTGTAAGACATAGTGTCTGTTCCATGAAGAATAACAAAACCATCATAAAGGTGATAAGACGCTTTAATACTTTTAGCCATTTCAATCCAATGGGTAGAGGTCATCTCTGATGAATCAATTGGATTTGATACACTCATTGTGTCAATTTCTGTATGTAATCTATGAAGCTCAGGAATATGTTCATAGACAGAATTAAAGTCAAAGCTGTTTAATAAGCCTGTCTCTGGATCCTTGATCATTCCAATCGTACCCCCTGTATAAATCACCAATACTTTTGTCATGATGCAGTAAATTTAGTGATTTGGAAAAGCCTTTCAGCATTCGCTGTTGTCTTTTCTTTTATAATATCAATTGAGCATTCGTAAATATCCGAAAGCTTCTCAGCAACATATGAAAGGTATGCACTTTCATTACGTTTCCCTCTAAAAGGAACAGGTGCTAAATATGGTGCATCTGTTTCCAACAGGATCTTATTCAAAGGTATACCCGCAAGGACTTGGGGCAATTTGGAATTTTTAAAAGTAACAACTCCGCCAATTCCAAACATAAAACTTTTATAGGATAAAATACGGCGTGCATCCGCATCATTCCCCGAGAAACAATGAAAGACACCACTTAAATCCTCAGCGTGTACTTCATCGAGAATCTCTAAGATCTCTGCCATAGAATCTCGTGCGTGAATCACAATAGGAAGACCTAACGTTTTTGCCCAAGAAATCTGAATGCGAAACGCCTCCTTTTGTGCCTCAATATGTGAACGGTCCCAATATAAGTCAATCCCTATTTCTCCAACAGCAATATATTTTCTTACACCTTGAAATAATTCGTTTTCGACAAGTAAGAGCTTCTTATTCAAATCCTCATTAACACTACAAGGATGCAAACCCATCATTGGAAGACAATTTTTTTCAGCATCCGAAAGTGAATGAAGTGCATCAATCGATTCTTCATCAATATTGGGTAATAAAATGAATTCAACTCCTTCCGCTTTTGCGCGTAACAATGCCTCAGGTCTATCCCCGTTAAATTGCTCGCTGTACATATGAGAATGTGTATCAATCATTAGAATAAGGATAAGCTTAACCCCATTTGTATGGGCTGCATGTTTACACTTCCAGTTTCGGAAAATAAATTTAATGGTTGATAAGCAAAAAATATAGACCAATTTCTGAGGCCAAGTCTAATATACGGGGCAATATAAAACCAATTATGCTCCTCTTTTAATTTTATCTCAGAATATTTTATCTCTTGTTCAATTGTTCTAAAGCTACTAATATTCATTATTGGTTGAATACCTATACGTAAACCGAGAGTGATTTTTTTATGCTTCCAACCCTTAGATCGAAGTCTCAGTTCTAATGGTATATAAAATTGATGAATTGTTAGGAAAGAGGACAAAATACTATCGTTCGGTGGCGGAATCGCGGCTTGAACAGCACTAAAAGGTGTTACATAAAAAACTCGAGGTGTCCGGTGATTAAGGTAGGTATAACCCAGACCAATACCGAAACCAATATTTTCTGTACGCTTCAATTGTATATCCTTATAAAGGCTTGCTCCAAAGCCTATTGACCTCCAGTCATTTTCAAAAGGCCCATTATCCCCAAGCCAATCATTATAGGTTAAGTCAAGTATTAATCGATCATACTTTCTTCTGTCTATGTCCTTAAATGGCCTCAAACCACTGAAATACCAAAATAGCCCCGGTCTTTCTTGTGTTTGAACTTTACTTTGTGCGGAGCATAGCGAGGTAATACACAGCAAAATAAAAATGACAAAAATTTTCATTCTTTAGCCCGTATTGATTGCTCCCATCTCCATGCATCACGAACAGCATCATTAATTGATCTCTTAGCTTGCCAACCCAAAAGTGCTTCTGCATAATCTACATTTGCATAAATCTCAATGACATCCCCAGGCCTATTAGGAGCAAATTCATAATTCAGCGTCATATTATTAACTTTTTCAAAAGCATGAACGACTTCTAAAACACTTGATCCTTTCCCTGTTCCTATATTAACGACCTCATGGCATCCTGATTGCTGCTTCAAAAGAAATTCAAGTGCCTTAACATGAGCCTCCGCAAGATCAACAACGTGAATATAATCTCTAACACAAGTTCCATCAACCGTTGGGTAGTCTGCACCAAATATCTTAAGTTTTTCATGAATCCCGGCGGCCGTTTGAGTGATAAAAGGAAGAAGATTATTAGGTTTTCCTATAGGCAGCTCACCAATTAATGCGGACTCATGTGCACCAATAGGATTGAAATACCTCAAACTCATTAAACGTAATTGATTGTTTGAATGAAATAAATCTTCAATAATTTGTTCGCCAAGCCACTTTGTAAAACCATATGGCGATGTGGGAATTGTTTTCGCTGTTTGTTCAGAAACCTCTTTTTGACCCTTAGGCTCACCATAAACTGTGCACGACGAAGAAAAGACAAAGGGTATGTTTTGTTCTTCTGAGGCTGCTTTTAAAATCGAAACCAATCCTTCAACATTGTTTTGATAATATAGAAGTGGCTTTTCCACTGACTCTCCTACCGCTTTATTTGCTGCAAAATGTATGATCCCACAAACAGCTTCCTTTCTCAGATAAGATTGGATAAGCGTTGTATTAGAAACATCACATTTAAGAAGTTCAATATCGCGACCAATAATCCCCCGAAGTCCCTTTAGAACAGATTCGTCCGAATTTCTAAAGTCATCAAGAATTACGGGTTTGTAACCAGCTTTACTCAATTCTACAATGGTGTGGGAACCAATGTAACCCGCTCCTCCTGTAACTAAAACTTTCTTGGACATACTCAAAGGTATAGAAATTCAACTATTTTTAGGGTGTGAAAGATGAGGATTTTAATTTCCGATCAAGGCTTCCTGAAAGACCGAAAAAAAGAACACTTTTGAAGCTCGTATTCTATGCTATTGTTTCAATCGGGTTGGTTTTTTATCTTTATACAATTATCTAAAATTAAATCGAATTAATATGCATGCGCTGCTTTTATCGATACTACTTCCATTGTTCTCCTCGCAATCTGACCTTACCATAAAAGTAAACGGGTGCAGAACGCAAAAAGGCCAATTGTATATCGCATTATATGACAAAAAAGAGGTGTTTCCTGTTTTTGGAAAGCAGCTGAGAGGAGAAGTTGTGCCGCTTTCAAAGGGACAACAATTCACTTTTAAAAATTTAAAGCACAAAGTATATGCAATAGCTGTATTTCACGATTTAAATAGTAACGGTATTCTTGACAAGAATCCTTTTGGTATCCCGACAGAACCTTATGGGTTTTCGAACAATGCAAGAAACACTTTCAGTGCACCAAGTTTTGGACAAGCTTCATTTACCCATTCCAAAGATCGCACGATTTATATAACGGTTAAATAAATTATTCGAATTCAATGAGTAGCTGTCCTTTATCGACAACTTCTTCTTTTTTAATGGCTACACTTTTTACAATACCTTCCCCATCTGATTTAAGAATGTTTTCCATTTTCATTGCCTCTAATGATAGGATGGGGTCGCCTACCTTTACATGATCCCCAGCCTTTACCTGAACACTTAATATTCTACCTGGCATTGGTGATTCGAGCTCTTTTAATTGCTTAACCTTGACCTTGTCAAGACCCAGTTTTGCAATGAGCGCATCTAATTCAAACTTTTTTTGAATTTCAAATACTCGATGGTTAAGTTTTAAAGTAAGTTTTTTATTTTCAATATCTCTTTTTACGATTTCTCCTTTAAAGGATTTCCCTTTATAGATGAGTTCAAAGAAATCTCTACTTTTCCATAAAATATCAGCTCCTGAGCGAGATTCAATTTCTAAACCGTCTACAATAAATTTTTTCTCTTCAGCCATTACGCACAAATATAAGGTTTCTCCTTATTTTTTTTCAAGATGAATTTTAAGATCATGCTCGGTTTCTATTGTCTCTATTTGCATTTCTTCTAAATGACTTTTAAAAACAATTGAAGCGGCCAATACCTCATCGGAAATATAACTTTTATTTTTCTCGATTGCACTTTGAATGATATCACTAGTTTCAATTGTTAAGTGAATTCGATCTGTTACTTCTAAGCCTTTATCTTTTCGTAAGTTTTGTACCCTGTTTACAAGCTCACGAGCAATGCCCTCTGATTTTAAATTAGGAGAAATGGAAATATCCAACGCGACAGTTAAACCGTCTTCATTTGCCACCATCCAACCTGGAATGTCTTGCGTATGAATCACAAAATCGTTTAAGTCAAGATGAATCTGTTCTCCATTTATTGATCCGGTCCAACCAGCATTGGTCTCTACATTGGAGATGTCAGCAGCTGTCCAACCCAAAATAGTTTGGGCAATTGCTTTCATTTGTTTACCAAATTTAGGACCTATCGTTTTAAAGTTAGGTTTTATACTTTTTACTAAAATATCATTGTCCTCTGAGATCATCTCAAGTTCCTTTACGTTGACTTCAGACAAAATCAAATCTTTAACATGCGATAAGTTTGCTGCTGTTTCCTCACTGAGTACAGGGATCATTATTTTCTGTAATGGCTGTCTAACTCGAATTCTTTCCTTCTTTCTCAAGCCAAGAACTAACGAGCACACGCGTTGTGCCAAATCCATTTGAGTCTCAAGCTGTTGATTGATTGTATTTTGGTTAGGAATTGGGAAATTCTCTAAATGCACCGATCTTACCCCCCCGTGAGTTTTCCCTTTTTTCAAATCCAAATACAATCGATCCATAAAAAATGGGGCAATTGGCGCTGCAATGATTGAAATGGTTTCTAAACATTTATAAAGGGTTTGATATGCAGCAATTTTATCTTTAGGGTCGTCATTTTTCCAAAAACGCCTTCTACACAAGCGTACGTACCAATTTGAAAGCTGTTCAGTTACAAATTCTTGAATCGCTCTTCCCGCTTTTGTAGGTTCGTACGCGCTATAACTCTCATCAACCATTTGAACCAAAGAGTGAAGTTTTGATAGCACCCACCTATCAATTTCAGGACGTTCCTCAATGGCTATTTGCTGCTGCAGATGATCAAATTCATCAACATTCGCATAGAGTGAGAAAAAGGAATAGGTATTGTATAGTGTACCGAAAAACTTCCTTTGCACCTCGACAATACCATCTACATCAAATTTTAAATTATCCCATGGTTGTGCATTTGTAATCATATACCACCTTGTAGCATCTGGTCCAAATTTATTTAAGGTCTCAAATGGGTCTACACCATTGCCTAAGCGCTTTGACATTTTTTGACCATTCTTGTCCAAAACAAGGCCATTTGAAACTACATTTTTATAAGCAACCTTTCCAAAAACCATTGAAGAAATAGCGTGCAGAGTATAAAACCAGCCTCTAGTTTGATCAACTCCCTCTGCAATGAAATCAGCAGGGTAAGACGTATTCTCGTCGATCATTTGCTTATTCTCAAATGGATAATGCCACTGCGCATATGGCATAGAACCAGAATCAAACCAAACGTCCATGAGGTCGGCCTCTCGATGCATAGGAAGACCGGAATCAGAGACGAGAACAATTGCATCCACAATATGCTTATGTAAATCGATTTTATGATAATTCTCATCAGACATGTCACCCGGAATAAATTCACTCAATGGATTTTCAGTCATAAAACCAGCCTTAACCGATTTTTCACATTCTTTTTGCAAATCTTCAACAGACTGCATACATTTTTGCTCCAATCCGTCTTCTGTTCTCCAAATAGGAATTGGAATTCCCCAATACCTTGATCGAGAAAGGTTCCAATCGTTCGCATTTTCAAGCCATTTTCCAAAACGCCCCGTTCCTGTTGATTTTGGTTTCCAATTAATTGTATCGTTTAAAGCAACCATTTTTTCTTTGTAATCTGTTACTTTAATAAACCACGAGTCCAATGGATAATATAAAATCGGTTTATCAGTTCTCCAGCAATGCGGGTAGCTATGTTCGTATTTCTCTACTTTAAACGCCTTATTTTCTTCTTTTAACTTAACGGAAATAAGCACATCAACAGATTTCTCAGGCGCTTCACCATCGTTGTAATATTCGTTTTTGACATACATTCCAGCAAAATCAGAAACCTCTTCGCGAAAGCGGCCTTGAAGATCTACTAAAGGCACTAAATTATCGTATTCATCCTTTACGAGCATCGGCGGAACCCCTGCATCCTTTGCAACCTTTGCATCATCAGCACCAAATGTTGGAGCTGTATGTACGATTCCGGTTCCATCTTCGGTAGTTACAAAGTCTCCCGAGATCACTTTAAAGGCGTTTTCTGGATTTTCTGCAGGTAAACAATAGTTCAATAACTGTTCATATCTCAACCCTAATAGATCCTTTCCTAGGCACGAGCTACCCACGTAGAATGGTATCTTTTTTGCACCTTTTTCATATGATTCCAATTCAGCTGTTGAGTCTACTGAGAAATAACCCTTAGAAAATTGATATCCTACCAAATTCTTAGCAAGGACAACATTCATTTTCTGATGTGTATATTGATTGAAGGTTGTCACACAAACATATTCAATTTTATCACCCACAGTCAATGCTGTATTGGACGGCAAGGTCCATGGCGTTGTTGTCCAAGCGAGTAAGAATATTGCCCCTTCAACTTCGAAAGGCGCTAGTTCAGGCTTGCACAACTTAAATTGAGCAACCGCTGATGTATCTTTTACATCTTGGTAACAACCAGGTTGATTGATCTCATGAGAAGACAATCCAGTGCCTGCCTTAGGTGAGTATGGCTGAATTGTATATCCTTTATATAAAAGATTCTTTTTATACAGCTCAGAAATTAACCACCATACGGATTCCATGTATTTAGACTCATAGGTAACATAGGGAGCTTCCATATCAACCCAATAACCCATTTTTTTGGTTAGGTCATTCCAAACATCAGTATATTTCATGACGGCCTTTTTACAGGCGTCGTTATATTCATCTACAGAGATTTTTTTACCTATATCTTCTTTTGTTATTCCAAGCTCCTTCTCTACACCTAATTCAACTGGTAAGCCATGCGTATCCCATCCTGCCTTTCTTTTAACTTGAAAGCCCTTCAGTGTTTTAAAACGACAAAAAATATCTTTTATCGAGCGGCCCATAACATGATGTATGCCAGGCATGCCATTTGCTGAAGGAGGCCCCTCAAAAAACACAAATGGTTTTTGGTCATCGCGAGTGCTTATAGATGCTTCAAAGATTGAATTTTCTTCCCAAAGCTCCTGAATTTCTTCAGCGATTTTAGGTAGGTTCAGGCCTTTATACTCAGGATATTTATTATTCATTTTCATTGCATTAAAGAAGGTTGTAAAATTAGGAAGATTAAAGCAAATTCAATAATCATAGCAGCCTTATTTATATTTCATGAAAAAAGGGCACCAATGGCGCCCTTAATCTTTTAAAGTTATGTTAAAAAATGAACGAGAAGACTATAGCTTCTTAGCAGCCTTTTTCGCCATTTTTTTAATCTTTTTAGCGAGATCAGAAACTAACTTTTCTGATGCACTCTCGCACAATGGAAGCAATTTCTCAGGCTTCATGATTGGAATACCTGCTACGATACCTACAGACTTTTTAGAAGTGCCATACTCGTTAATAGTAAATACGCGTTTCCCTTCTTTATTCCACAGTTTTATTCGAACAAATGCTCGAACACCTGCGGTAAAAGGAACTGCTTTTTTAACAAAGTCATATCCCATTGAAACAAACATTACACCGTCCGCGTCGTTGAACATTTTCACCATCTGCATCTGGTTACTTTTCTCCCCCTTAAATAAAGATTCAACAAGTGGTTTGTAGCCATCAGCAGTGAGATATCTTTGAAATAACTTATTTCTATCGGCATCCTGATCTTCATTAAAACGTCCCTCATAAGCTACATATTCTGGACGCGTCACAACCGCTTCTTTATCCATAAGTTCAAAAGGAAAGCTCTGAGCGTATTCCTCTGTAAATGTCTTATAAAAATTATCCAAAACTGGTTGTAAATTAAAATTTGGGTCATCAGATAATGACGCAATAGCAGCGACCAAACCTACACTCCCTCCGAGTTCTTCAAAACCAATATGTTTCGAAACCCAAAAAGTTGTCAAAGC
>Ga0228634_1002090_pt1 | contig 10444 bp, 10 predicted proteins | sample 42DmetaG_FD_190063 | JGI IMG/M metagenome (GOLD analysis project Ga0228634, IMG submission 190063) | Seawater microbial communities from Monterey Bay, California, United States - 42D | ecosystem: Environmental > Aquatic > Marine > Coastal | place: USA: California | collected 2016-09-27
CTTCCATTAAATATAAGAAATTTGGGTTTTCTTGTTCCCATTTCAAGCCTGCTTTATCTCCATAAACCTTAACTACAAAACTATTTTCTTCACCTGTGGCAATCTGACTTGCACAAATAACTCCCTTAACATTTTTTGAGCATCTAAGTAAAATAGTCCCATCTACATCCATTTGATTATCATCATAAACATGGTTTAAGTCTGCTAATATATTTTCAATTTTTACCCCTGAAACATACTCTAACATATCAAATGCGTGAGTTCCAATATCGCCAATACAACAACTTATTCCTGATTTTTCTGGATTTAATCGCCAAGTTGTTTTTCGTTTATCTTTATCATGTATGATAGGATTGATCCAACCTTGGTAATATTGAGCATCAATTTTTTGAACATTTCCAATAGCTCCGCCTAATATCATTTCTCGCATTTGACGTATCATAGGATAACCAGTATAGGTATAGGTAACAGCAAAAACTGTTTTCTTTTCTTGAAGAATTGTGTAAAGTTCTTTTGCTTCTTGGTAAGTAGTAGTTAATGGTTTTTCGCAAATAATATGAAAACCGTTTTCCAACAATTTTTTTGCCATTGGAAAGTGCAAGAAATTGGGGGTTAATATTGAAACCACTTGCATTCTTTGCGCTTCAGGTAATTGAAGTTCTTCTTCTATTAAGGTATCAAAATCTTTATAAATTCTATTCGTTGGCAACCCTATACTCGATGCAAATTCAATATTTTCGTCCCAATTAGGGTTAAAAACACCACCAACAATTTGATATCTATCAAACATTGAGGAAGCTATTCTGTGTAAAACTCCAATCAAAGAATTACCTCCACCACCAAGTATACCTAATCTTAATTTAGAACTACCCATTTCTTTTTTATGATTTATATTCTACTTTTTCATTTTTAAATAATAAGGCAAAAATTACCATGACTACCACTGCAAATACTGCAGGAAATATCCATATCTCTTGCCAAGCGTGAGCACCTCCGGCAAGTAAATTCTTGTCAACAACTTTACCTGCAATCCAAAAACCAACTAACATTCCAACACCATAAGTTGCTAATGTGATTAAACCCTGTGCAGCACTTTTAACTTTTTCTCCAGCTTTGGAGTCTGTATAAATTTGACCAGACACAAAAAAGAAATCATAACAAATACCATGTAAGGCTATTCCAGTAATAATCATAAAAAATAGATCCCCATTGTTACCATAAGAAAAAAGCAGGTATCTAACTACCCAAGCTAACATTCCAAAAAGAATTGTCTTTTTAAAACCAAATTTTTTGAAGAAAAAAGGCAATAACAACATAAAGGCTACCTCTGATATTTGACCTAAAGAAGCCCACGCTGTAGAATTTTCTACCTGATATTCTGTTAAAAAAGGACTGATATTTTGATAATAAAATGCCAATGGAATACAAATTAAAACCGAGGATATAAAAAACACTAAAAAGTTCCGATCATTTAATAATTTTAATGCATCTAAACCTAAAATATCTTTTAAGGCAACATTGTCACCTTTGGCTACTGAGGGCGGCGTCTTTGGCAAAGTAAAACTAAAAACTCCAAGGACTAAAGATGCTAAAGCGACCATAATAAATGTATTTGACAACATGCCTTGACTAATATTTTCAATAGAATCCCATTTAAATAGAAAACTGATAGCTAAGCCAGCTAAAATCCATCCTACTGTTCCCCACACCCTGACCAAAGGAAATTGTTTTGCAGGATCTGACATTTGATTAAAAGAAACTGAATTCACTAATGCTAAAGTTGGCATGTAAGCAATCATATACCCCAATACGTATGGATAAAAGACAGAAAACTCTGTAGATTGAGACATGAGATACATAAGAGCTGCACCAAGTAAATGAAGAACTCCTAAAATTTTCTCAGCATTAAAGAAACGATCAGCAATTAGTCCTATAATAAAAGGAGCAATAATAGCTCCCCACGACTGAGTAGAATAAGCCATCGCAGTTTCTCCTCCAGAGGCCCCTAAATTACTTCCTAAAAAAGTACCCATGGTAACAAACCAGCCTCCCCAGATAAAAAATTCGAGAAACATCATGAATGATAATTGAAGTTGTATTGATTTTTTCATAATATATAGGTTAAAGCATTTAATTTTTTAGTAGTAGTTATTTAAGTTTAGTACTTGCCAATAATAATAAATTTTTGGTGGCCTCAATTCCTGCTTTTTCATCTAATAGATCTCCTTCATATTCAACTCCTACAAAACCAGTATATCCAGCATCCTTAACAATTTGCAACATTTTTACAAAATCTATTGTGGTTTCATTACCACCCTCATCAAAATTATACGACTTGGCACTTACTGCCATTGCTGCAGGCATCATCATTTTTGTGCCTTGGTATTTATCGGGATAAACTTCAGCACAATCGCCCCATTTTTCATTTATATCTGTTCGTTTCACACACCAATTCCCAAAATCAGGAAGTGTTCCGCAATTTTTCATGTTTACGGCTTTAATTGCGGCCATCAAAGCCACAGGATTAGATGACAACCACCCATGATTTTCACATAAAATATTAATGTTTTTTGTTGCAGCATATTCAGATAGCTTTCTCAACCCATCTACAACAGTAGTTTTCCAAATTTCTGGATCATTTGTTCCAAAAGTATTTACACGAATTGAGTGACAGCCTAATTTTGAGGCCGCATCAACCCATTTTTTATGATTTTCTACTGCCTGATTTCTTTTATTTTCATCAGGATCAGCAAGATCTCCTTCATCATCAACCATGATTAAAATATTTTGAATAGCTGCTTCCTCACTTACTACTTTTAGTGAATCTATAACGGTATCAAAACCTAATTTGTTGATTTCATGTGTATAAAGTTGACTTACATATTCTACCCCCTCAAAACCCATTTCTTTAGCTTGAGCTGCAAAATGAAAAGGTGATTTCTTATCCTCTTCAACATATCTGTGCAATGACCATTGAGCAAGCGATAATTTAAAAAATAACTCTTTGTTCGTTGGTGTTTTTACTGAAAAATTTGAATGCTTAGAGCGGTCTGTTTTACAGCTTGAAATTGAAAAACTAACAAATATTACTGCAGTGAAAATTATTTTTGAAATACTAATTGAATTCATGTTATTTATAAGTTTATATTCTTTTTCAAAGTTGAAAGTAAAACATAGACCTTAAAATTATGTGTATAATTGGTCAGTGAAAAAATTTGAACAAATTCTAAACATAGTTTAAAGTTCGTTTTCTAAACTCTACAGGTGTACATTTTTCATGTTTTTTAAACATTGTCGCAAAGTATTGACTTGTAGAAAATCCACAGAGATAAGCTACATCTGAGATATTCATTTCTAATTGATCTAGCAATATTTTTTTTGACATCTCTAATCTTTTTAACATCAAATATTTCATGGGTGTTAAGTTTGTCAATTGCCTACAGTGAAAGGTAAAGCGCGTTAAACCAACACCCGATGATTTCGCCATTTTTTCCACAGTCCAACTTTCAGATAATTTCATGTCTAGCTCTTTTAAAAACAGCTGAACACTTCTAGAGCTATTCATCAACTTTTCGTCTAACTGAACCTCTTCAATAACTAATAAATCGAGAAGTAGTAGCAATAAATTATTTACTAATAATCTTATTTTAGAGGCATTACTACCTTCAAAGTCTGTATCTACAGCCTTTCCAATTTTCTGAAAACAATCTAAAATACGTTTATCTGCTTTCCAACACACTTTTTCATTTTGTCGTAAAATATTTGTTAGTTTTTCTAAGTCTGCAGGTGCTAATATGATCCAATCTGGCCATGACCAATTCTGATGAGGCCTTCTCACATCTAAATCCAATATTATCCAGTAAAACTTTCCCATTCCAATGACAGGATTACCAACCTTGTGTACCTCCCAAGGCCTTGTAATTGTTAAATTATTAGGCATTAATTCTAACTCTTGATTTTCTTGTGAGTAGGGCATAGACCCCGATTCTAAAAAATGAATTTCTATACCTTCATTTCTATGCCAATCCAAACCCCAATCTTGCGGCTCATTAGCATCCCAATATCCAATGCTGCTAAGCCCTAAAGTGTCTTCAGATAATCGCTTACCTGGATAGGTATGTCTTGCTAAAGCATTAAATTTTATTTTATTTCTATTTACAGCATCTACTAAAGGAAGACAAGTATCTGCATAATACTCTATTCCATTCTCTTTAAAAGGCAATATATTTTGTATATTTATTTTCACTGAAATATTTTGAACATTTTAGGCTTGCAAATTAATTAATTTGGCTTAGAAATATGTAATTTTATACCAATATATTTCTTAATATCACAATAAAAAGTCTCAAAAATTATAATTAATGAATAATAACATGGCAAATACAGAAGATAACCAATTTGATGCTATTGTAGTAGGGACAGGCATTTCTGGAGGTTGGGCAGCAAAAGAACTTTGTGAGCAAGGCTTAAAGACATTGGTTCTTGAACGCGGTAGAATGGTAAAACACATCGAAGATTATACCACAGCTCACCTTGATCCTTGGGACTTACCCAATGGTGGAGAAACAACTCAAGAAATAATTGATCGTAAACCAAAACAACACCGAACTGGGTATACTACTCACCCAGCAAGAGAACATTTTTTTGTAGATGATGTTAAGCACCCATATAATGAGGTAAGGAGATTTGACTGGATGCGTGGCTATCATGTAGGCGGGCGCTCTTTAATGTGGGGGAGACAAAGTTATCGATTGAGTGATGTTGATTTTGAAGCCAATAAAAAAGAAGGTGTTGCCGTAGATTGGCCAATACGTTATAAAGACATAGAGCCTTGGTATGATAAAGTTGAAGAATATATTGGTGTTAGTGGGCAGAACTTAGGCTTGAAACATTTCCCAGATCAAAAGTTACTAAAACCTATGGATCTTAATTGTGTCGAAGAACATTTACAAAATAAGATTTCAGAGAAATTTGATGATGATAGAGTATTAACCATTGGGAGAACAGCTCACATTACAGAGGGAACCAAAGAGGGGTTAGGTAGAGGTACTTGCCAATATAGAAGTAGATGTATGAGAGGGTGCCCATATGGCGCATATTTTAGCAGTAACTCCTCTACATTACCAGCTGCAGATGCTACAGGAAACATGACCTTAAGACCCAATTCTATTGTTCACGAAGTTATCTATGATGATACTACAAAACAAGCTACTGGTGTTCGAATTATTGATGCAGAAACCAAAGAAACCCATACCTATAATGCGAAAGTTATCTTTTTGTGTGCATCTGCTATAGCTTCGGCTTCCATCCTATTACAATCGAAGTCTGAAAGATTTCCAAACGGATTAGGAAATGATAGTGGAGAATTAGGACATAATATTATGGATCATCACTTCCATGTTGGCGCTTCTGCAACAGCAGAGGGCTATGATGACAAGTATGTGAAAGGAAGAAGACCTAATGGTATTTATATTCCAAGATTTAGAAATTTAGGCGGTAATACTAATATGAAAAATTTTAAAAGAGGCTACGGATATCAGGGTGGAGCGAGTAGAGAAGATGCTTCAGAATTGGTTGCAGAATTAAAATATGGCCCAAAATTAGCCGAAGCTATTTTAAAGCCTGGAGAATGGACCGTAAACTTATTAGCTTTTGGAGAAACATTACCAGATCATAACAATAAGATGTATTTGGACTATGACAAAAAAGATGAATGGGGTTTGCCTACTGTAACTTTTGATGCTGCTTTTGGAAAAAATGAATTTGAAATGAGAAAAGACATGCAAGCACAAGCAAAAAAAATGTTGGAAGCTGCAGGTTATAAAAACGTTGAAGGGTATGATAATGGAGGAGAGGCCATGGGATTAGGAATTCATGAAATGGGAACGGCAAGAATGGGAAGAGATCCAAAAACATCTGTTTTAAATAAATACAATCAAATACATGCATGTACAAATGTATATGTTACTGATGGGGCTTTCATGACCTCTTCAGGGTGCCAAAACCCCTCATTAACTTATATGGCTTTTACAGCTAGAGCTGCAAATCATGCCGCTAAGAACCTTAAAAAAAACGCTTAACAGATTGATATATGAAACGTAGAGACGCATTAAAGAACATAGGACTTGCTGCTGGTTTTGCCGCCATAACACCAAGTATTTTTAGTATGCTGCAAAGTTGTACTAGTACTACTGAAACATGGGTGCCTAGCTATTTAACTTCTGAAGAAAAAACAGTGGTAACTAATTTAGTAGATATTATTATTCCAAAAACTGCAACTACTCCTGCTGCATCAGAAGTTAATGTCCCTCAATTTATTGACAACTATATTCTTGAGGTCTTAGAGGTCAAAGATCAAGAGATAACTAGAACTGCTTTTAAAAAATTAATTTCTATTTTAAAGCCAGATACTGATGCTAATTTAGATGAGGTAACTACAGAACAATACAAGTCTTTATTAGATAAACATATGTTTTTAAGTAATGAGAAAGACCCTGAACGAGAGGCAAATCCTGAAGCCCTTACCATGACAACTTCAGAATTATTAAATCAGTTAAAATGGATGACTATTTATGGATACAAGAACTCTGAGGAAGTAGGTGAAAATATCTTAGCTTATGACCCAATCCCAACAGCTTACTACTGCGGAGACTTACAAGAATTAACTGGAGGTAAATCATATTCACTTTAAAATAATGAGATCTTTTTTTAACATATTACTTGTAGTACTTGTACTAAGTTCTGTTTTTAATTGTAAAAAAAGTGTTTCTGATAAAACTGAACCAAACAGCAAATGGAAATCTCTTTTTAATGGAGAAAACTTAGACGATTGGATTGTAAAAATTAATGGCTACAAATTACATGACAACCATCTAAATACGTTCAGAGTAGAAAACGGAATACTCAAAGTATCCTATGATCAATATGATAGTTTTACAGACGAATTTGGTCATTTATTTTATAAAAATCCATACACCAATTACAGATTAAGGTTAGAATACCGATTTGTGGGAGAACAGGTTAATGGTGGAGAGGCATGGGCAGAAAAAAATAGTGGTATCATGATTCATAGTCAAGCACCGGAGACTATGCTCCTAAATCAAGGCTTCCCTTTGTCTTTAGAAGTTCAACTCCTTGGTGGAGTTTCTGAAGACGAACCCAGACCCTCAGGAAATTTATGTACTCCTGCTACTCATGTTGAGATGAAGGGTACAACAATTACTGAACATTGTATTATGGCAGATAGCAAAACATATTATGGTGAGGAATGGATTAAAGCTGAAGTAATCGTTACTAAAGATTCTATATCCCATTTTATAGACGGGAAACTAGCAATTTCTTACGCAAATCCAAGTATTGGTGGAGAATTTCTAGACAGTACTTCCAAAAATCTTCAAACTAAAGACGGTCAAGCATTAACAAGTGGCTATATTTCATTACAAAGTGAAAGCCATCCAATAGAATTTAAGAATATTCAAATTTTAGAATACTAATATTTGAAGGAGTATTTATTCTACAATTAACTTTCCTTTCATCATGGCAAAGTGCCCAGGAAAACTACAGATATAGTTGTAGACTCCTTTATCTGGAGCTATAAATTCAACAACAGTAGATTCTCCTCCTCCAATCATTTTTGTATGTGCAATTACTTCTGAAGTCCCTACTGGAATATAATCATTCTCTTTAGATGAAGCTGCTTTAACTGCAAATGCAGAAGCTTTAACTCCATTCTTTAAAATGACAACATTATGCCCCATAATTTTTTTATCAAGTTTCCCCGTGTGGTTTAAGGTTAACCTCACCTTCTGGCCAGTAGCCACATTAATTTTTCTAACATCAAAACGCATTCCATCATTTGAGGTAATTGTAACATTAGCTACACCGTCTGAATCGATCACAACAGCCGATTTCTTTTTGGTAGTATTCTCTTTTTTAGAAACGGTTACCTTGGTTTTCTTAATTTCTTTCTGGGGAGTACTTTCCTTTTGATTTTTTCCACAACTCACAAAAAACAATAAGCCAAATACAACTATAATTACGTGCTTCATTACTTAAATTTTATAAGTGTAAAAATACTAAATCCTAAGTTTAAAGTCAAAACATACCTACTGAAAAACAGGATTTAAGGCTTTTTTATTAGTTGTCATTTGCCATTTTTATAAAAGTTAGTATATTTAAGAAACTAAAAACTTATCAAAAATGAAAAATTTATTATTGTGTGTATTAACTTTTACACTCTTAACTGGTTGCCAAGATAACAACCAAAACTCTGTAGATTCAAAAATGAGTGTTTTTAAGAAAAATACAGAAACAACCAAAGCTTGGCTAGATGCATTTATGCAAAATGATTCAACAGCATTCTTTTCAGATAAATATATGAGTGATGACTTTATTTGGTCACCGCCAGCAGTAGGAATGGATTCTCTTCCAAAAGCTGAATGGGAAAAAGCATTTCGTGGTTTCATGTCGAATTTTGACAATAAAAAACTAACAAACCCTCAATATTTTGCTGCCTTGGATGAAGATAATTTACCTGACGGAAATGTGAGAGCTTATGGAACATGGACTTCAAATTTTGCTTCAAACGGAAAAAAAAGTATGTTAAAATGGTATGCAGTTCTTCAATTCAATGAAGAAGGAAAGTTATCTCATTATATGGAGTGGTATGATTCTGCTGACCTCTCTAAAGAGTTTGATTAACTTAATCATAACACTTTAAATGAAATAAAAAAACCTCCGATTGGAGGTTTTTTTATTTCATTTAATTAAGTAGAAACTACTTTTTGTACGCTGTTGGCTTTTAATTGATATACTTCTTTACTCTCAGAACAAATAGCATATCCCTGGTCGTTAAAATTGAGACTATGACCATATTCACTTATCCACCCGATTTGCCTAGAAGGGTTACCAACGACTAAAGCATAGGGGGGTATATCTTTCAGAACTACAGCACCTGCACCAATAAACGCAAACTCTCCAATCGTATTTCCACAAACAATAGTTGCGTTAGCTCCAATACTAGCACCTCTCTTTACAAGGGTCTTAGCATACTGATTTTTTCTTTTAATAGCACTTCTTGGATTAATTATGTTTGTAAAAACCATAGAAGGCCCTAAAAATACATCATCTTCACAGACAACTCCAGTATAAATGGATACGTTATTTTGAACTTTAACATTGTTTCCTAAAATCACTTCAGGTGAAATAACAACATTCTGTCCAAGGTTACAATTATCTCCGATAACACAGTTAGACATAATATGACTAAAATGCCAAATATTAGTTTCTTTACCAATAGTGCAATCAGAGTCTATAACAGCAGTTTCATGAGCAAAATAGGGTTTCATATGCTATAGTAATAGTTAAACATTTCATCGAAAATACAACTTATTATTGAAAATATAATTAGTGAAATCCTAAAAGGTGTAATGTGTATAAATAAAAAATCTCAGCTTTATAGCTGAGATTTTTATTATAAATTTAGATATAAAATTATTCTACTTCAATTCTCATTGGTAGTGTATATTTAACACCTACAGCTTTTCCTCTTTGTCTTCCTGGTTTCATTTTTGGAAGCAACTTTATGATACGGATTGCCTCTTTCTGAAGTCTAGGATGTGGAGCTTTTGCTCTAATATCAACGATATCTCCAACTTTATTAATCTTGAAAAGCATGATTATTCTTTTCTTTCCTGGAGACATTCCTAAATCGTTTGGTAAATCTGCATTAAACTTTCTTCCAAAGTGTTTTTGCATTTTTTTATTGAAACATGCCTTCAATTCTTTTTTACTCCCTTTACAACCTGGGAAAACTGGTACATCCTCAATAATCGTAAATGGTACATCTTCAACAACTTCTTCAGCTTCTTCAACTTCTTCAATATCTTCAACCTCTACCGCTTCATCTTCATCTGTTTCTGTTGATTCAATAACAGTTTCTTCAACTTCTTTTTCATCTTCAACAACCTCTATTTTTTCTGGTGTTGGTGGTGGTGGAGTTTTTGGAATTTCAGGTTCAATACGTTCAGTGATTGGAATTTCTTCTTCCATATCTGCATTCATATTTACATCTCCTAAATCACCAAACTGACGATCAAAAGTCTTTTTTTCAATGGCTACATACGTTACAAAAAGGGCTAGAACTAGACCTAATTGCATAAATATTTTACTGTAGTTCTCTAAATTTGATTTTGGATTTTTTTTGATTTCCATTGCTGAAATTTTTATATAGTTCGCTAATTTAACTAAATTATTATTTTAATTACAAGTTTAACCTTAAAATACGCTAATTTTTTTTTCAAAAACGTGAAAAATTACCACAGCCAGCAAAACACCAATAGTGTTCGCTAAAATATCTAAATAACTAGCCGTTCTGTATGAAGTAATAATTCCTTGTAATATTTCAATAATAATGCCAAAAACAAAACACCCTAAAATTATATAT
>Ga0228634_1002094_pt1 | contig 10425 bp, 8 predicted proteins | sample 42DmetaG_FD_190063 | JGI IMG/M metagenome (GOLD analysis project Ga0228634, IMG submission 190063) | Seawater microbial communities from Monterey Bay, California, United States - 42D | ecosystem: Environmental > Aquatic > Marine > Coastal | place: USA: California | collected 2016-09-27
GTTTGTATTGCTCGCGCACTTGCGGCTGATCCTGAAATCATCATTTGTGATGAAGTTACGTCTGCACTAGATCAAATTGTCCAAGAAGGTATATTGAAGCTTCTTTTGAATTTACAAAAAAATTATAATATTACTTATCTATTCATTACACATGATATTGCTGTTGTTAATGCGATTTCAGATGAAATAGTTGTCATGTATCAAGGAGCGGTAATAGAGCAGGGCTTGAAGAGTGAAATTATGTCACCACCACATCCAGAATACACTCAACTTTTACTTAATTCTGTTCCTGAGATGGATCCAGATTGGCTAACCAAATTAGTTAAATCTAGATGAAAGTAACTTAAAATAGCTTCAAAAATAGTAAATGCATATTACCTTAAAAATAGTAAATGCATATTACCTTGATACTCTATTATGAGTATATTCAGAAAAACATATGTATTATTTATAATATCCATGTATAATTTAAATATCTTAATAAGGTAATGTTATGATTTCTGTACTTGTTTTAGAAGATAATGCGGTTTTGTGTAAAAAATTAGTTCATACGTTAAGCGACTGGCATTTTATCTCCAAAGTATATTCGTGTGATTCAAATTTTGAGGCAAAAAATATAATTGAAACAAATTTCGTTGATTTGCTTATAGTTGACTTAAATGTTGCAGATGGAGATGGCATTGATACAATAAAGTATTCCAAATTAAAAAACCAAGGTATGCCAATAATTGTGACTTCCGCGGTAACTGAGCCCTCGAGAATTATTGCTGCGATTCAGGCCGGTGCAATTGGATATATTCATAAATCTGATAGTTCAATAGAAATAGAATTTGCTATAAATAAGGTGTTAAAGGGACAATCTCCTATAAGTGCAGAGATTGCATATATACTTTGCCAGAGAGTTAAAGATAGTGGATTGATAAAAGTAGAAAAACAACAAGATATATTAACTGATCGTGAGCTTGAAGTTTTAACTTTGATTTCGAAAGGCTTATCAAATGTTGAGATATCTGATATTTTAGAAATATCTAAGAATACAGTACCAGTTCATGTTCGAAATATTTATAAAAAATTACAATCAAGCAACCGAACTGAAGCAGTTTATGAAGCGAGATCTATGGGCATTAGCTTATAAACATTTGATGGTGATCGATGAAAATTACAAAAAGATGTTGTAGAACTGGGATAATATACTTACTTCTTTTGTTCTTGTTTTGTACCAGTTTGATACAATTCAAACACTTTGTTGTGGATATGCCCTTAGTTGTGAATGAGTATAGTTCATTCAAACCTTTTAATAAAACTACAGGCATGAAAAAACTACCATTTACAATCAATGGTTTGGGAAGTGAAGCAAACAATATTATTGTTGGTGAAGTTGTGCTTTCCAACCCTTCTATGGTAAATGATAGCTCTCTCTATATCCCTTATTATAGAGGAAATATTCAAATTTGGGCTGATGAGAAATTAATTCATAAATCTGAAAATAATACTGCGCACTTTCCCAGTGGAAGTCCTTATCGCATGAAGAAACTTGATTCCAAGCATTCAACTCATAATGATGAAAATCATAATTATGCTCAAATTCATAGCAAACATATGGAAATGAACCGTGCTTTATATGATCAAGAAATTGATAAATTTAATGATAGCTTTGAATCACACGATCATTCAAATTTAAGCATTAGATCAGCTATAATTCCTCTCACAAATATTTTTGATAACAAAGATAAAGTTGTAATCAAATTTTCACTTGAAGCCAAAAAAAATAAAAATTATTCATTGTTATCAAAATTTTATATCGGTGAGTTTTCAGAATTTTCATTATCTGAAGATCGAAAAGCCATTTATTACCATATATTTCAGCCAATAATAGCTGCAGTAATGATTATATCACTGATTTTAATGAGTTTATTGGCGCCTACTTTTAGAATTCATGAAATATTACCAGTGTTGTGCATGCTTATTTTTAGAGCTTGTATATCATTGGAAGAATTCGTTTTTCTAGTACCATCTCTAGGTTTAATAAGTAATTATAGCATAAGTTTAGTGCCGATCGCTCTTGTCGGATTCCATGAATTTTTATTGAATATGAGGCTGGATAGAAAAAATCAAATAAACTGGCAAATATATATTTTTGGTGCAGTACTTTCAATTAGTTATTTCATGATTTATTTTTATTATGGCGTTAATCAAGATACCTCTAGATTGTTGATGTTTCCTGTATGGCTCTTTGGCTTGGGCTTTATTATTATTAGATCGTTTTTTATTATGCTTAATCAAAAGGCATCAAAAATTAGAAACATCAACGATATGATATTTTTCTCAGTAGCCATGAGTACTTGGTTTTTCGTTTTAGCTCATGATATTTTTGGCAGGCTTGGATTTTTAGACATTACAATTCCACTTACTTCCAGTGCGAATTTATTAGTTGTTATAATACTCGGTAGTATTTTATTTAGACAAATTTTAATTTCAAAAAATAATCTGGAATCATTTAATGATTTGTTAAGTGCTGAGTTAAAAGAACAATCTGACAAACTTACCCAAGAGTATAAAGTGCAAGAACAAATTCAGAAAACACTCACAATTAAGGAAGAATATGCTCGAATTAATGAAGATTTACATGATGGTATTTTGACTTATTTATACTCAATTAAAACTCTTTCAGAGAATTCTAAAAATAATAATGAAAAGGTTCACACGCTAAGCCAATTTGCTCTTAATGAACTGCGGGTTATTCTCAAATCAAATATAAACCGCAAAAGTTCTTTAATCCTTATCTTATCTAATTTCAGAGAGCATGTTATTGACACATTAGAAGCTCTAAATATCCATGTTGTTTGGGACAGTAGGAGTTTAATAGACTTAAATGATATGGATTTGAAAACTAATCTAGAGATATTGAGAGTTGTTCAGGAAGCTATCCATAATGCAATTAACCGAGCGAAATGTACAAATCTACATTTTATAACAAACACAAATTCTACAGGATATATAACGTTTCAAATTTTAAATTTTGGTGGAAAAACATTTTCTGAAAAAAACAAAAAAGGCCATGGGATAGAAAATATGAAAGCCCGTATTGAACGCTTGAATGGAGAATTTAGCATTAGTTCTCAACCAAGTGGAGCAATTATAGAATTTACTGTTCCAATTTAATTACCCATATCTGCTTGATATCATTAACAAATTTACTAGTTATATCACAACAAGAAATATTCAAAATTTCATGATAAAGCTTTGACCTTCAGAGCTAGTCACATAGATAGCTTCATTATACGAAGCAATAATGCAAAATACGCGGCCTGCACGCTTTACCTGAACTCCGCCATAAGTTGCAATTGAATTCCTTACTTCTGCACCATATGTAAGTATCTCATTGTCTGTAAAATTTGCACGCTTCATAATCGAATATAATTCATTTGATTTCAGTATAACAGGTGTTTCACTTTTGAAGGGTAGAACTTTATTATCTGATTGTACCAGGCGGCTTTCAAAATTTGTGCATCCTGATAACAATATTAGAGAACATAAAAATACAATAAATATTTGTGACATTTTAATCATTTTTGATCCACCAGAATTTTCAATTCGTTTTGAAAGGCTACATCATCTAAAATTATCATTTTAGGTTTAGCTGATGTTATTTTTTTATTTTCTATACTGGGGTCTAATGTTTTTGCTGTTATAAATATTGCAACTTGTTTGACATCATGCGTTAGAGTTTCACTTGAGAATCCATTCCCTAATAAGGGTAGTTTGCGTATGCCAGGAACACCTTGATTAGCGCTTGAGGTTCTAGTATCAACCAGCCCTGCAATGGCTGCGGTTCCACCGTCTTGAACAGTCACTGTGCTAGTTGCTTGCCGCGCAACAACAGTTGGAAGGTTATTCTCTCCACGGGCTACCACATCACTTACATTAATATCCAAATTCAATGTAATTAATCCATCCCGATCAATATACGGTCGAATGCTCAAAATAGTTCCAGTCTCTATTTCCTCTAAGGAGGCTGTGGAATTACCGTCTCTTTCAATAACCAGCTGAAAATATTCTCGTGTTGTAACTTTTATTTCAGCTTGGCTTCCGTTGTCAGTAACAACTCTAGGGGTAGCAACAATAGTTGCATTGTTATTTTGAGCCATTAAAGCAAGATTTACTGCGAGGGCATTTGTAAATGCTCGGGAAGCTGAATATCCCAAGCTGAGTTCCCAAGTGTCAAGGATTTGACTGGACGTATTTGGAGTAGAGCCATTTAAACGGGTAACTCCAGCAACAAGTTCAGGGTATTCAAGATTAGTACCAAATGTTAAAAATTCTGATTGGTTTAATGCAACGACTCTTGCAGTGAGTTGAATCTGAACATTTGGCTTATCTATTTCATTTATTATCTTGATTGCATTTTGCACTTTATCCTCAGCACCTAAAAGTGTGACTTTTTTATCATTATCAGAAGTGTTTATTATATCTCTATATTCAATGGGCATTAAACTAATGAGCTCTTCTGGCGTGATGTGTGCTATGGATAATACTTTGAATTTTCTAGTAATTTTTTCAGTCTTTAGTTTATAAACTTCAACCATTGCGTTCACTTGCTTTGCAATTATATTTACCTGTGCATTTGTGCCTACTAATATTATTGAGTCAGATTGCTTATCATACTTTATAGCCTGTTTTAATTGGGGCGTTAAAGTAGAAGAAATCATATCAAAATCTAAGCCTTTTAATGGAATGATAATTGATTCAATTCCAGATGCATCGTCTATGCCTTTTAATGTTAGCAATAGTTGAGAAATTACATCACTTGAGCCCTGTAAATATGCAATAGAGCCATCCTCTGAAATAGTCATATAATTTTTTAGATCATCAGGAAGTAGTTTAGCTAAATATGAAGCTGGTTGATTTTTAGGTTGGAAGATTAACCCTTCATTTAAATCACTCATAGTATCAAGGCTGCGAGGGTCATAAACATTTACATAGTCTTCAAACACTTTGTATTTGTAAATAGAGCCTGCTAACAAGCTATTAAGTGCAGCTTCAAATGTTTCATTTTCAAGTGTTAATGTAACGTTGCCTGTCACGGTATCTGCGATAATAACGTTTTTTCCTGCTTGTAAGGCTATATCTTGAATTGCCTCTCGCAGATCGGTGAGGAAAAAATAGTTATTTACTAGTCCATCCATTAATTGGTTTTGAGAATTAACAAAAGATACGCTTCCTGTTAATAACATTAAAGAAACGATTAAAGACCTTATAAAAATTTTCACAGAAGCCAATTGACTATCCTTAAATAAAGCAGCCTGTAGAAGAGCTGTGAAGAAGCCCAGATGCGTCTGTTTGTTATAATATCACTTCATCAAAGATATTGGTACAAGTGATAAATGGCTATACTTAAAAATAAGTATCATTTTGGTTTCCTGGTAGATTTAATGAATAAGTGTTTATGCGCTTTATTCCAATTTTTTCTGATGTTGTGTATGAAATAAACTAATTTCATATGTATTGATTTTTAAAAAATTATTTGAGCCCAGCTAAAAATCACCCCTAGATATAAATGCATCATTAGTGTCAAGCGTATACGTATTAGTGAGTCCAGCTGCTATCAATATATCAATATCATATGTGCCAGCAGGTGCATCACCAGCATTAAAAGTGGATGAGTTGTTAAAAATCAATGATCCATTTTGACCATAAGCTTGAACTTTAAGTGTATAAACGATTGATGTTGTTGATGCGACGGGGTTCGTTACAACAGCAATAGCTGTGCCAACCACTCCAGTTGGAATGTGCGAGCAATCCAAAGTAACTACACTCTCAAGAAAGTTATTTATTGCACCCGTAATTATAGTTGTTGCATCAGTATTGAAAAGTTCAATAGCACCAACTGAGAGAGTCATTTTGGCTGATATTACATCTGCTTCACCATTTATTATATTAGCTCCCTCTGCGTCAAATACTGGCACACATACGCCAGCAATAGTTCTTATGGCATCAAAAGAAACAGTTATTGAGTGATCTGCGTTTGATCCTATTATAAACGTCCTTAAAATACTTGGGTTCGATAGGTCGCCGTTATTATTTTCGATGATCAGGACTTGGGAACCAGAATTTGTACTAGATTCTACAAATAAATAGGGCATATTTGTGAATGAAGTTGTTGCAGTTGCATCCAAATTAGTTATATTTTTTACGTTATATGCAAAGTCATTGATTGCTGAATTATCATTTATGGCATGCCACGCAGCTGCGGTGTTTACATTACTGGCAGATGAAATATTTTTTTTTGCATTTGTAATGTTTGTAAATGATGTTTTGCAAGAAGCTGCAGTATAGCCATTGTTGCTCGTACATGGATTATTTTGAGCGCTAGCATTTGAGACAAAACCTATGTTAATAATTTTAACACAAATTAAACCCAAAAAATAGAAAAAGAAATTTTTCATAACACGTTTTTTGATAAAGATTAAGCCACTCTAAGTTTTAACAGCTAAAAAGCTGTAAATAGATTCAGTGTAATAAGTATAACTAAATACCCTTTTAAGTAAAATAATACTTAAAATTGTATAATGCCATACTTAAAAATAGGTATTTTAGTGTCACTATAAAAACTATTGATATATCAAATATTTTGAAACTTTAATTAAATATTTTTAAAATGGATAAAAATTAATTGATATTGGCTCACATACAAGCTCAAAATAATCAAATAATTATTAAAATATACCTTTAAATATCAGAAATTAGTAGCTGTTATTTATGGGTGATGTTTTTCAATACTGTCAAGAATTTAGAATATGGCTTTTAATAAGTTCTGAAAAATACTCAAAAGCCAAAAACAAGTATGAATTTTTATATTGTATATTAGTTATATAGAATATCGCAGCTTCTTTTAAGAAAGCTACGATATAATAAATTTATGTATTTAAAGAATTTTCTAAAAATCTCCATTTGATGCATATGCATCAGTAGTGGTATTGGCAAATGTGTTAGTAAGTCCAACGGCTATAAGTATATCATTATCATATGCACCAGCTGGAGCATCACCGGCATTTATAGTAGAGTCGCTATCAAAGATTAATGATCCGTCCTCACCATAAGCTTGTACTGTAAGAGAATAAACTATTGAGGTCGTTGATGCTACGGGGTTTGCAATAACAGCTGTAGCTGTTCCAACTGCACCATCTGCTATGGATGCACAATCCACCGTAGTTACTCCCGCTAACGCAGTGTTTGTTGCAGATGTAATATTACTTGTTGCGTCAGCCTTAAAAAGCTCGATAGCACCAACTTTTAAGGTTATTAAGCCTGCGATTGCATCAGCTTCACCATTAATTTCGGTGGTTCCCTCTGCATCAAACACTGGTACACATGTTCCGGAAGCATTTTTCACTGCATCAAAAGAAATTGTGATTAGGTGGTCTGCATTTGCACCTACAGTAAATGTTCTTAAAACGCTGGGATTAGTAAGATCACCATTTCCATCCACTAGAATTGCTAAAGTCTGTGCGCCCTGATTAGTATTCGATTCCACAAAAAGATACGGAGCGTTCGTGAATGATGTAGTGGCTGTTGAGTCTACGTCGCCATCTCCTTTACCAGTATAAGCTTTATCAGTAATAGCAGGATCAGTATTTGTAGCATGCCAAGAAGTTGCAGTATTACAATTATTAGAATGACCGCTACTATTTACACATGATTTATTATTATTAGGATCAGGTTTAGCATACGCAGCAGTTGATAATACTGAAAGTATTAAAAAGATACTTGAGAAGTTTCTTATTATTATTTTTCCATACATTTTTTTTATTCCCCAAAATATGTATAAACGAACATAAAGGAAAATTAACACGAGTATAAATACTGCTTTAAATGTACTTTATTCAGTATTATAATTTACATTAAATACCTAAATATTGGTATTTTTGTTTGAATATTTGTATATTAATAGTAAATCATACTCGCTTTGAAAATAATCCGTAAAAGTATAAAAATTTATTTATACCATTATGATATAATTTTCTTTTATAATTGTGGATGGCTATACGTAAGATGATACAAAGCGTGAATTCTATTTTCCAAAAAATATGCTCTTTTGGTGTAATATTTGTTATTGTTAGTACTTTTCCAATTTTATGTTCCGCGCAGGATTTTTCTGTATCACCTCAAAAACTTGATTTACAAGCATATCGAGGTAGGGCAACTAAAGTAGATCTTATATTAAAGCCCTCTATAGAATCTCTGGTTGCTATTGAAATTGAACTTAAAGATAAAAATTTTTATATTAAAAATAAGAGTATAATTGATTATATAGACTTTTCTTTTAAGAAAGGGGTCACAGTTAATGGGAAAGATATTCCGTTTTCCTTAGAAATTAAACCAAGTTTTGATGCACTTGGAGATTATGATTTTGATTTAATTTTTGCAAAAAGCACCCAAGGTTTGGATGATATGATCCGATTGGGATACATTATTCCTATAAAGTTGCGAGTTCTTGGTGCTCCACTTGTGGAGTCAGTTTCGGTACGTGAGCAAAAGTTATTAGATGTTATTGTTAAAGATAAAAAAAGAAATACACTCAAAGTGGCTGCTTTGAACGATGGAGTAATAACCACCTCAGCTGAAATTAAAACTCAAATTTTGGTTAAAACTGATAAAAGATACAGACCGATTGCAACATATGAATATCAGATATCAGATATAAAACCTAATCAGGTTAAGATTTCGCGAATATTTTTGGACAATGAACTCCCAAAATCTGACTTGCTGATTAAAACAAGGGTAAAGTTAAGTTCAGGCGCTGTTAAAACATTTGAGGAAATTGTGAAAGTTGCTGATAAAAACAATCTGGGAGAAGCAGATAGCACTAAAATAGTTCTTGAAAAGCCTTATATTGAAATAAATCTGCAACCTAATGCATCTCGTTATTTTCAGAATAAAGTTAAAAATTATACAAATGAAACAATTAATCTTAAAATAAATATAGACCCAGAAAGCTTTATTGTACCCTTGAAGAAAAATATACAAATTGCGCCTTATCAATCAACAAACATTATTGGCCGAATAGTTGCAAGTAAATCAGATTTTTCGCTTATTACCAACAAAATCAATATTGAAGAAGAGGGGGGTGCTAATGTTACATTCCCTATAATTGTTCGGAATCCAACCAAAATTCTTGTAAAATCTTTTAAAATATCTGCACCAAGGCTTGAGCAAAAAAAGTTAGATAACATTCTCTCTTTTAACTACGAAATAACTGGTCAAGATTTTATGAGGCCAGATATTCGTATAGTGGTACGAGACGAACTGCTATCTACTATGCATCGGATTACGCTAAATGAATTAGAAATTGGACTTCCTGGAGATAATTTTAATGGAAAATATAAGATATTAAACAGAATTACTCAGCGACCAGGTACATATACAATAACCTTTTCATCGGATTGTTGTGAAGTTGTTTCTGAAACTCTAAAACTTTTTGTAAGTGAAGATTTAATGCTTAGTCTTGAATAATAGTTAGACACCATAATATCATTAAGAATTCGTACCTTTAAAATAAATAATCTATCAGCCATTTTGGTGAGCTCACTAGATTTTGATATAAACCTAAAATCCATTTTTATGCTCATAACGTGTATCCATTTAAGTTAATTTTTATGTTTGTCATAATTTGAGCTGAGCTCAGATTGAAGAAATTCTCCAAAATGCAATGGCTCAAAGTATGGACTACCTGTTCCTTTCAAAGGCTTTATAATTGTATTTACATGTGGATCATAAAAAAATGGAATTGAGTATCGCTCTTTTCCGGAACTGTTTATAACTCGGTGAGGTGTAGATTTAAGTAAACCGTTAGATAATCGGTTGAGCATATCACCCACGTTCACGACAAATGTACCATCAATTTTAGGTACGTCGATCCAATCAGCATGGGGCGTTTGGACTTGTAGACCTCCGACACAATCTTGTGCAAGAAGTGTAAGTGCTCCAAAATCAGTATGTGGCGCGGAACCATATAAATCATCAGGGCTAAGTATTGGACTTGGTGGATAGTGCAATAATCTAAGCCATGTAGTAGGTAAATTAAATGCAGGCATAAGTTCATTGGGTTTGGCATTGCAAGCCTCCGCAGCAATACTAATGAGACGTTTCCCTAAAGTGGACATTTGTTCTGAGTAAGCAGTTAGCGTATTACGAAAACCAACAATATGAGGCCACTGATTGGGGCCTGACAGATATTCATCTAATTTTTCATCGCTTTCACGCATCATCATGAAACTGCTAGATTGATTTGGTTTTTTTACATCTGCAAGTTTTGAATTTACCTCAGTTGAGGTGTTTATTGGAATGTATCCGCGATGGTTTTTATCAAGTAATATTGTCCGCTTTTCTGCTTCATTCAATCTGTGAAAATTTTTCGAAGCTTTA
>Ga0228634_1002101_pt1 | contig 10401 bp, 9 predicted proteins | sample 42DmetaG_FD_190063 | JGI IMG/M metagenome (GOLD analysis project Ga0228634, IMG submission 190063) | Seawater microbial communities from Monterey Bay, California, United States - 42D | ecosystem: Environmental > Aquatic > Marine > Coastal | place: USA: California | collected 2016-09-27
ATAATTGAATTGCAACTGACCATCCTCGTTCCAACCTTTCCATAAATCCCACTTACCATCTTTATAATTGCATTCAGACTTTAACTGACCATCCTCGTACCAACCTTTTTCAGCACCATCTCGCTTACCATCTTTATAATTGCATTCAGACTTCAACTGACCATCCTCGTACCAACCTTTTTCAGCACCATCTCGCTTACCATCTTTATAATTGCATTCAGACTTCAACTGACCATCCTCGTACCAACCTTTTTCAGCACCATCTCGCTTACCATCTTTATAATTGCATTCAGACTTCAACTGACCATCCTCGTACCAAAATCTTTTAGCACCATCTCGCTTACCATCTTTATAATTGCATTCAGACTTCACCTGACCACCATTCAAGTACCATTCTCTCACGAAACCTGTAACAGGCTTCATATCATATTTAAAGAAAGCCATTGTATCATTTGGTATTGTTATTTCATATATCGAATATTCTTTTAGTTTTGGCTTTACATTTTCGGAAGCATTACTTGAAGCATCTCCACAACTAACCAAGCCAAGCAACAAAAACACGAATAGATATTTCATAGTATAATTTTTCTCTAATATAATTACTTCAACTCTATTTCAATAGCTTGAAACATCGTTTCATTATTCAAACTCATTTCGGTAGCTTTTAAAGTTGGTAGAATAAACTTGCTTAATTCTATTATTGCTTTTACTCTCTCACTTGCTTTTAGTGTCTGCAAGTCGGTTTCTAGTTGCTCAAAGTTGTTTTGTATTAGTTCCAGGTACTTCTTTCGTATTTCTGTTGTTACTCCTTTGCTTCCCAAAAATGAATGCTTAATTATCAGCAAATTATTTATATTAGGGGTATGAAATATATATTGTTCTCTTTAAGTCTCTTTTTTATAAGTTTTACATTCTCTCAAAATTTGATTGGTCCCTATAACGGAAGCTATCACTTAGATGTTGATGCGACAAATCAAATTATGATTGTTAAAGGTGTTACATCAGCTGATGAAAAAATCCCAGACGAGGTGCGCAAACAAATGGAATCAATAACGCTAAAAATTAAAAAAGGGAGTCTTACCATAAATATGATGGGGCAAGAAAGGGAAATGCTTTTTTCAGACCGTGCTTCAAAAAAGGTCAAAGGCATCTGTGATCTCGTATTAATTGATGGAAAGGATCAAGAAGGTAAAAACACAAAAGAAAAATATCTGACCCTAATCGTTATGGAGGACGGAAAAATACAACTCAAATCTGAGGCTGAAAATGCAGATATGGACAACTTTGTTTGGGTAAAAATTGAATAAATTTAATCTGCGAAAACAGCAGCTGAAGCTTGTGAGGTGGCCATTAGTGTTAAATCGTTTACATTCACATGTTTGGGGCGTGAACAAATAAACCAAAGTGTTTCTGCGATATCTTTCGCAACAAGAGGATCGTAGCCCGAGTAGACGGATTTAGCCTTTTTCTCATCACCTTTAAAACGAACGACAGAAAATTCAGTTTCCGCAGCTCCTGGCGCCAAATTTGTTACTTTTATTTTATGATTCACTAAATCAATCCTCATAGATCTGGATAAGGCATCAACTGCATGCTTGGTTGCGCAATAGACATTTCCCCCAGGATAAACCTCCTTTCCAGCGATACTAGCAACATTAACAATGTGACCAGATCCATTTGCCTTTAGGATGGGAATAATGGTTTGAGATACATACAATAACCCCTTGAGATTTGTATCAATCATGCGATCCCAGTCATCAATTAATCCATGATCTATTGAACCCTTTCCTACGGCGAGGCCAGCGTTATTTACCAATATAGAAAGGCTGTCAAGGACATGATTCGGAAGTGATGCTACAGCCGAAGCGACAGCTGATTGGTCACGAACATCAGCTACAAGAATATGCGCTTCTGTTTGTTTCGGTAGTTTTTGAACCAACTCGTGAAGCTTCTGCTCTCGTCGAGCCATCAAAACTAAGTCATAACCTTTCTCTGCGAATAGATGTGCCGTAGCCGCTCCGAATCCAGAACTTGCTCCAGTTATAAAAATGAATTTACCCATTGGTATGTTTTATGATTTTTAAGCCCTTTCGGGAATTTTTGAGTATTTATAAGAATTAAAAGAGCCATCCATAAAAACGGTAAGGCGGGGATTTTATAGCGAACTAGAGCTCCTGTTATTGGCGTTGTTAAACCAATGACGATGTATACAGTTAAAGTAAAGGAGAAGCAGAGAAATACAAACTTTAATTGCTTATCTGAAATTTTCTTGCGCCAAATCAAACAAAATATTGCAAGAGAGATAACGAATAAATTCTCAATAAGAGGAGGTACAAATAAAAAACTATTCACTTCACTTAACCAGGGTTTCGTAAAGACATTAAGCAGTGCCTCCGGTGCAGCTTTAACTAGAGAAAATAATGTAGGTTGTAAATATTCCATTTGAAATGCACTATTGACCTCAAAGAACTTTGATAGATTTATGAAATCTCTTTGTTTATCTACAATTAGATGAATAAAACTATAACGAGGCACCAGTGCATCTAACACCAATCCAAAAGCCAAAAAGAGGGTAAATAAGAGCACATATGACAAAAATATTTTCTTGCGATTTCTGGTAAAATAAAACGCAATACATACGGGTAAAAAAGCAGCAAATATGTAAAGTTTCATAACGACCAAAACACCAGAAGAAAACAATAAAAAGAATATGCCTGTCCTACTTCTGTTTCCAATGGAAAATTGATAAAAATAAAACAAAAAGGTCCCTAAGCCATATATCAAGATGGATTCCTTAAAAACACCTGAGCTCCAAAAAACAACTGAGGGAATAAGAAAAACAACTAAATAGCTTTTCAGCTTAGACTTCGAAACAGCGTAAAATACCTTGGCCAATTGAAGGCTTCCAATAAATGCAATGAGATTAAAACAGAGCGAATGAACATGGTAATTTCCTGAAGAAAATATTCGAAATAAGGCGTTCAAACGAATAATTAAACGGTTATCATTAAACAACCCATTGTCATAAGAACGTACCCAATTGGACATGTGATTGAAATAATTTGTGTTGAAATATTCGGTGTTACAATCAATCCCCAAAAGCATTTGGAAATAATCAGCTGGATGCTCCCAAAATGCCTTAGCCATGTAATAACTGTCATCAAAATATTTAAACGTATCAGCTTCTGAGCGCACTGGGTAATATTCGGAATACAAATAAAAAACAACCAAACCAGCTAGGGACTTAATACAAAAGGCAAGTTGTAAAGAATTGCTCGAAAATGGACTAGACTTAAAGAAGGCTCCTCGCGAAATCAACACCATTATCCCCAAAAAAACAAGTAAAGGAAATATCGTTTCAATGACCATCATCACAACAAAAATACAAGTTTTGAGGTCAGAATTTCCTTGATTTGACATTTTATTGCAGACAACTCAGACAAAGTGTCATATTTTTCATAATGGCATGCCAATTGCGAATGAGTATGAAAAAATAAATATGAAAACTGGAAATATAAATGTTCAAACGGAAAACATCTTTCCGATTATCAAAAAATTTCTCTACTCAGACCATGAAATTTTTCTTCGTGAGCTTGTGTCAAATGCCGTAGATGCATCACAAAAATTAAAATTCCTTTCCTCGAATGGAGAATTCAAAGGAGAATTAGGAGATCTTCAAGTTGAGGTTATCCTTGACAAGAAAAAGAAAACCATTACAATTAAAGATAATGGTATTGGAATGACTGCCGAGGAAATTGATAAATACATCAATCAAATTGCTTTTTCAGGAGCAGAGGAATTCGTAAAGAAATATGAAGGCAAAGAAGGTGCTGAGCAGATCATTGGACACTTTGGACTTGGCTTCTACTCTGCATTTATGGTTGCAGATAAAGTACAAATTAAAACCTTATCAAGACATGAGGGCTCACAGGCTGTGCAATGGGAATCAAATGGAGATCCAGAATATACAATAACAGATATCGACAAAAAAGATAGAGGGACTGAGATTGTCCTTCATATCACTAAGGAATCGAAAGAATTTCTCGAAAAAGAAAGAATAGCAGGTATACTTAATAAATATTGTAAGTTTTTGCCAGTATCTATCTTATTTGGAACGAAAACAGAATATATTGACTCTCCTGAAGGAGAAAAAGAAGAAGATGGCAAACTCAAAAGAGTAGCTGTGGAGGTGCCAAACTACATCAACAATCCAACTCCAGCGTGGACAAAGAAACCAAAGGACCTTAAAGATGAAGAATACGCATCCTTTTATAAGGAGCTTTACCCATCTACTTTTGACGATCCACTATTTCACATTCATCTCAACGTTGACTACCCTTTTAACCTAACTGGAATTCTTTATTTCCCTAAAATAAAAGAGAACGTAGAGGTTCAGCGCAACAAGATTAATTTATACTCAAATCAAGTATTTATTACAGATAGCGTCGAGGAAATCGTTCCAGAATTTTTAACCCTTTTGCATGGAGTCATCGATTCACCTGATATTCCGCTAAACGTTTCAAGGTCATATTTACAAAGTGATAGCAATGTGAAAAAAATATCTTCACACATCACAAAAAAGGTAGCTGACAAGCTTGCAGGGATGTTCAAAAAAGACCGAAAAGATTTTGAAGAAAAATGGAATGACCTTCAAATTTTTGTTCAATATGGGATGTTGTCTGATGATAAGTTTTCCGATAAGGCCAAAGGATTTTGTTTGGTGAAAAATACAGAAAATGAATGCTTTACGATTGAGGAATACAAAGAGAAAATTAGTGCGCTTCAAACAGATAAGGACGGAAAAACAGTTTGTCTTTATACCAATAACGCAGAAGAGCAGTTTTCATTTGTCAAGAAAGCAAAGGATAGAGGCTATGATGTCCTTCATCTTGACGGTCCTTTAATGTCACATTGGATACAAAAATTAGAGACTACAAATGAAAACATAACGTTTTCAAGAGTAGATGCAGACTCTCTAGATAAACTGATTAAAAAATCAGAAGACATCCCATCCAAGCTTTCTAAAGAAGATGAGGAGAAGTTGAAGCCTGTATTTGAAGCCCATGTGAATAAAGAAAAATTCATGGTTCAATTTGAATCTATGTCAGAAGATGAGGCTCCAATTATCATTACGCAACCTGAATTCATGAGAAGAATGATGGAGCAACAGCGTATGGGAGGCGGTGGCATGTTTGGTGCCTTCCCTGAAATGCATCATTTAGTTGTTAATGCGAATCACCCAAAAGTAAATGTGCTTCTTGAAAAAGAGGAACCTGCACAAAAAGAAATGGTCAAGCAGCTTACAGACCTTGCACTTCTTGCTCAAGGCTTGCTTAAAGGTGAGGCACTTAACGATTTTGTAGAACGCAATATCGAACAAATTTCATAAGTTTATAAGGGGGCAGCAGCCCCCTTTTTCATTTAACCCATCATTCATTGCAGAAATTACTTATTGCTTTTTTCGTTTATATGGTAACCAAGCGGTTTTGGATGGCAGCTATAGCTTACATTATTGCTTCACTTTTTGAAAGTGGAAGGATACAACAACAGCGTGGCCAAGGTAGTCGAGGCGGCTTTTCCCAGGACCCATTCGAGTTTTACAGACAATCGTCTTCGAAATATGACATCCCTACAATGCTCATGGCTTTATCAGCTGCAGTGATGAAAGCAGATGGAAAAGTATTGAAAGCAGAACTTGATTACGTAAAACAATTTTTCTCCCAACAATTTGGCAATCAATTTAACTCAAGACACCTTCAAGTATTGAAGCAATTTCTTGATTCTAATAATATTCCACTTCAAGAAATCTGCAATGACATAAGAAATCGTATGCCTGCTGAAGTCCGTGTTCAGCTTGTCCACTACCTATTTGGAATTGCCAAAGCCGATGGAAATGTTGCAGAATCTGAAATGACGAGCATTCAAAATATAGCTCAACTTCTCGGTGTCTCAAATCAAGAGTTCATCAGTCTGAAAAACATGTTTTACCGTGATGTGAATTCTGACTACAAAATACTGGGTGTTGAAGCTAGTGCTTCAAACGACGAAGTTAAAAAAGCCTATCGTAAAATGGCCATTGCGCATCACCCTGATAAAGTAGCTTCAATGGGCGAGGAATATCAAAAAGGTGCTCAAGAAAAATTCATGAAAATTCAAGAAGCCTACGAAAACATTAAGAAATCTCGAGGGTTTAAATAACGTACCTTTATATTCCATGTACCTCAAAATATTTTTTGGTTTTGTTCTTTTCTTGTTTGCCAATCAACTTTATGCGCAAATAAATCAAATCGACGTAAAACATTATAAAATCGAGCTCTCTGTGAACGACATTGATGATACAATTAAAGTATTAGAAAACATCTCTTTTTCACATATAAACACTCAAAAACCAATCGTTTTCAATCTGAAATCACGGAACAAAAAGGGGAAAGGAATGCAAGTCTCTTCATTAATCGTTTCAGGATATGCCTCTAGCTTCATTCACAAAAACGATAGCTTATATGTTACAATCGAACAACCTTCGAAGGACCATTACTATGAACTCAGCGTCAACTTTAAAGGAGTTCCAGAGGATGGACTTGTTATAGGGAAGAATAAATTTGGTGCGCGCACTTTTTTTGGAGACAATTGGCCAAATAGAGCTCAAAACTGGTTCGCTTGCAACGATCATCTTTCAGATAAATCGAGTATTGAGTATATTGTAAATGCCCCTCAAAAGTATACTGTTGTCGCAAATGGAGGGCTTATCTCAGTTCAAAAAAAGAAAAAAATAAAAACTTTTCACTATGCATCGACAGTCCCAATCCCGACTAAGGTAATGGTCGTAGGTATTGCAGAATTAAATCAATCTGTATCGGGAACAATTAATGGAACAACGGTAAAGAGTTTTACTTACCCTGAGAGTGAAAAAGAGGCCAATAAAGACCTGAGTATGGCGCCGAGTATACTTGATTTCTTTTCTAAATACATTGGTCCTTATGCATTTGAAAAACTTGACAATGTTCAATCAACGACAAGATTTGGCGGTATGGAAAATGCCGGATGTATCTTCTATGATGAAAATGCACTTGACGGTAGTGGGAACGCCGAGGACCTAATTGCACATGAGATTGCACACCAATGGTTTGGGAATTCAGCTACTGAAAAAGATTGGTCTCATCTCTGGCTGAGTGAAGGTTTTGCGACCTACCTGACCAATATTTATATCGAACAAAATAAGGGAAAGCAAGCCTTTAAGGAGCAACTAAAAAAAGATCGTAAAAGAATTGTTTCTTTCGAAAAAAGATATCGACACCCTATCGTAGATCAATCCTACAAAAACTTGATGGATTTATTGAACCCCAATAGCTATCAAAAAGGTGGATGGGTTTTGCACATGCTTAGAGGCGAGATCGGAGAAGAACTCTTTCACGAGGCCATACGCGCCTATTATCAAAAGTATCAATTGTCAAATGCCGATTCAAAAGACTTTCAAAATGTAGTCGAAGAAATTTCGGGAACTGACCTTGATTGGTTTTTTAAGCAGTGGCTTCATACTGCTGGACATCCCAAGCTCAAAATCGATGCAAATATTGAGAATAGGAAACTTGCGCTTCATGTCCATCAAAAAGAGAACATATTTACTTTTCCTTTTAAAATAGAAATTCACTGCACAGAAGGTCCCACTATTAAAAGAACATTACATGTTTCACAAGCATCAACACAAAAGGACATTATTACAAGTTATCCAATTAAGTTCGTTGTTTTTGATCCAGAAGTTGAACTACTTTTTGAACGCGTAAAATAACTTTTAGAATTCAAACGCGCTTAGACCAACCCAATTTTCTAACTTTGTTGTAATTAGAAAGTATATGTCAGACAATCGATACCAATCAAGAGGAGTTTCCGCAGGAAAAGAAGATGTTCATAATGCCATCAAAAAAGTAGATAAAGGACTCTTTCCCCAAGCATTCTGTAAAATAGTTCCTGACCATTTAACGGGGGATGAAAAATACTGTTGTATTATGCATGCAGATGGGGCAGGTACAAAATCATCATTGGCTTACATGTATTGGAAAAAGACGGGGGATGTTAGTGTTTGGAAAGGTATTGCTCAAGATGCATTGATCATGAATCTAGATGATTTACTATGTGTGGGTGCAACAGGGCCTATCCTATTATCTTCAACTATTGGAAGAAATAAAAACCTCATTACAGGAGAAGTACTCTCGCAAATTATCAATGGTACAGAAGAGCTTTTAGAAGACCTCCGAGGATATGGTATTGAAATTCACTCTACAGGAGGAGAAACTGCAGATGTTGGCGACCTGGTTAGAACAATTATAGTGGATTCCACGGTGATTGCGAGAATGAAAAGAAGTGATGTCATCTCAAATGACAATATCCAGCCTGGAGATGTCATTGTTGGGTTGTCTTCTTATGGTCAGGCTACCTATGAAAATGAATACAATGGTGGTATGGGAAGCAACGGCTTGACGAGTGCGCGGCATGATGTCTTTAACAAAACACTAGCAAATGAATTCCCAGAAAGCTTTGATCCACAGGTCCCAGAGGAGCTCGTTTATAGCGGATCTAAAACCTTAACAGATATTATAGATAATTGTCCCATAAACGTTGGTAAGCTTGTTCTATCCCCTACGAGGACTTATGCCCCGATCATCAAAGCGATTCTTAAAGAATGTAAAGGAAAAGTAAATGGAATGGTTCATTGCTCAGGTGGCGCACAAACCAAAATTTTACACTTCGTAAAAAACCTTCACATCATTAAAGACAATTTATTCGAAATACCTCCGCTATTTGATATGATTCAAAAAGAATCAAAAACAGACTGGGAAGAAATGTATAAAGTCTTTAATATGGGGCACCGTATGGAGCTCTATTTACCCAAAGAATATGCGTCAGAAATAATTGCAATATCTGAACGGTTTGGTGTGGAAGCAAAGGTGATTGGACGCGTCGAATCAGCTGACAAAGCACAGGTCACCATTGATGGTGAAAAAGGGAAATACATCTACCACTAAAAAAATTCATTTTTTTTTTATTCTAAGCATTAGAATCCTTATTTTTGCCCTCCGTTCATTGAACATTGGAGAGGTGCCTGAGAGGCCGAAAGGACTTGTTTGCTAAACAAGCGTACCCTAACCGGGTACCCGGGGTTCGAATCCCCGTCTCTCCGCAATGTTTGTAAAAGGAATTAAAATGATTACTTTTGCACGCACTTTCCAAATTATTTGGAAAACTGAAGATGACTAATTCATCGGGGTGTAGCGTAGCCCGGTCATCGCGCCTGCTTTGGGAGCAGGAGGTCGCAGGTTCGAATCCTGCCACCCCGACACGGGGGATGTAACCCATCCCCCTTTTTTATTGGTCGAGTAGCTCAGCTGGATAGAGCATCTGCCTTCTAAGCAGACGGTCACAGGTTCGAATCCTGTCTCGATCACATCAATCAACGACCCTCGGCTTTTGTCGGGGGTTTTTTTTGGCATTCAGAAAAGGATGCGAACCGGTTCGAACCCTGAAGGGCTCACTTAGCAGCGCGAGGTAATCCCGTCATTGACCTCTTGAAAGTAAATTATTCCGCTATTGCTTGTAACTAATTTTTATTGGTTTCGTTCATTAATCCATGAAATGGTACAAACTTGATTATTTTATTGTCGGTGCAATTTTGTTGCTACAATTTGGCTTTACACTCCGCGGTTTTCAATATCGCTATGGTTGGGGTTTTGAAAAGGTTATAGAAATTTCTGAAATTGCTTTTATGTGGGCCAGTAAATATACTTGTATATTGATTGGATATTATATTTTCCGAAAAGTATTTACTGATCTAATAGATAAGATTGCTATTTATTTTACCGAATAATTCCTAATTCGTGTTTTTCTATCTTTGGAGAAACTAATTTTTTCAACATGAAGTACTTTCTCTCCTACTTGTCATTTCTCATCATCTTCAGCAGTCATTCACAGAACCCGAATCCAAGTTCCATTTTAGACGAATATATTCTAGCAGAAATGGTAGAAGAACATTTCCCGGGAACTACAACAGTGATTGTAAAAGAAGGAGAGATTGTTTGGATAAAATCTTACGGTTTTGCCGATATTGAAAATGGTATTCTAGTCACCGACAGTACTCAATTCTTGTTGGCATCTATGTCGAAACTATTCACAGGAACCGCTACCATGCAGCTCAAAGAAAGCGGCATGTTAGAGCTCGACGACGACATCAACGAACATCTCCCTTGGGTTTTGCAGCACCCTGTCCAAAGTACTACTCCGATGACCATTCAACAGCTGATGACACATACATCCTCAATAAAAGACAACTGGGGTGCCATGGGTAATTACTATGGGTACCCAGATCCGACCATGAGTCTAGAGGATTGCATGCAGGACTATTTTACGTTA
>Ga0228634_1002102_pt1 | contig 10395 bp, 7 predicted proteins | sample 42DmetaG_FD_190063 | JGI IMG/M metagenome (GOLD analysis project Ga0228634, IMG submission 190063) | Seawater microbial communities from Monterey Bay, California, United States - 42D | ecosystem: Environmental > Aquatic > Marine > Coastal | place: USA: California | collected 2016-09-27
CACCCGTGACGCATTGCTGCGGTCTATGGGGCATCTGATCCTACCGCCCAATCTGATTGATCAACTTGGCCCTGCCGTCGGCTCTGGGCGATCTGTCCTTATGTACGGCCCACCCGGCAATGGTAAGTCGTCAATTGCCGAAGGCATTCGCGCGGCTCTTGGGGACCACATCTATATCCCGCATGCCCTTGAATACGCCGGACAAGTTATCACCCTGTTCGACCCAATCGTGCATACGCCAGTGCCCGTAAAGCCCGAAGACCCCAATTGCCTGCGCAAGACAGGCCCCCGTTTTGATGAACGGTACATCATCTGTCAGCGGCCGACGGTGATGACGGGTGGTGAGCTGACGCTCTCAATGCTGGACCTAAATTACAACCCGGTTGCGCGCACCTATCAGGCATCCTTGCAGCTAAAATCATCGGGCGGCGTGTTCATCGTGGATGACCTTGGCCGCCAAGAGGAGCCCCCTCAATCACTGATCAACCGATGGATCGTCCCGATGGAGATGGGCTATGATATCCTCGCCCTGCAATCGGGTGAAAAGTTTGAGGTGCCCTTTGACACGCTGGTGGTGTTTTCCACCAACTTCCACCCCAACAAACTGTTCGATGGCGCGGCCCTGCGGCGGATCTTTTTCAAGGTCTTGATTGATGGACCAACGCAGGAGGACTTCCTGAAGATATTTGCCATGGTCGCCAAAAAGAAAAAGGTCCCACTGGATGAGGCAGCCTTGGTGCACATGCTCAAACAAAAGTACCCCACGATTGACTATGTCTATGCCAACTTCCACGCGCCGTTCCTGCTCGATCAGATTATCGCCATTTGCGAGTATGAGGGCATCCCCTATCAAATGACCCCGGATCTGATTGATCGCGCGTGGGAGAATCTCTTTGTGTCGGAGGTTGAGTTCTCACACTAACTCACGTCACAAAGCGGCCACGATTTTGCCTCATTCCTTCGTCATTTGGCGTCGCAAAAGAACACGACTCGCCTTCGGGCGGCAAGGACGACGCAGTGGAACTATCACCCTTCGAAGACGACCCTGATGCACTGAGCCAGCGGCGCACCGTGCGGCTCATTCTATTGGCGGGGTTGGCAGTCCTATGTTTGGCGCTGGGTATGGTTTAGCGGCTCTTGCCCCTATCACGGACGCTGGGCCAGCCTGCTTTCCCGGCGCGAACACAGATCCCTTGATCTAGCCTTGCCGCGCCACGCGCGGGGGCTAGGCTGTGGGGTATGGAAATGCCTCCCTCCCTTACCGCTTGGTTCGCCGCACGCGGCTGGTCGCCCCACCCGCACCAGTCTGAAATGTTGGCGCGTGCCGATCAACCCTCACTGCTTTTGATCGCGCCTACGGGTGGCGGCAAAACGCTTGCGGGGTTTCTGCCGACCCTCGCGGCGCTAGCAGACGGGTCGCACAAGGGGCTGCATACGCTTTATATTTCGCCCCTCAAGGCACTCGCTGCGGACATCAAACGCAACCTGCGCCGCCCGGTCGAGGAAGCGAACCTGCCCATCCGGATTGATGACCGCACGGGTGACACGCCCCAGTCGCGGCGCAAAGCGCAGCGCGCTGACCCACCCCATATACTTCTGACAACGCCTGAAAGCCTCGCGCTCTTGCTCAGCTATGAGGACGCGCCACGGATGTTTGCGGGCCTACAGCGGGTTGTTGTCGATGAAATCCATGCCCTAGCCGAAAGCAAACGTGGCGATCACTTGATGCTGTCGATGTCGCGCCTCCAATCCTTGGCCCCTGATATGCGGCGCGTGGGGCTGTCGGCGACAGTCGACGATCCGACTGCAATCGCTGGTTTTCTGGCCCGCCACCCCGATCCCTGCCCTATTTTGAATGCCGATCCGGGCCCTGAGCCTGACATCTCAATGCTGCAAACAGCGGAGGCGCCGCCTTGGGCTGGAGGCGGCGGTCGCTATGCGATCCCTGCGGTGTTGGAGCAGGTCAAACGCCACAAAACTACGCTGATTTTTCATAACACCCGCGCGCAGGCAGAGGTCTTTTTCCACCACCTATGGCTCGCGAATGAGGACGCCCTGCCAATTGGCATTCACCACGGCGCGCTGTCCCGCGAAGCTCGGGAGAAGGTGGAACACGCAATGGTGGACGGCCAATTACGTGCGATCGTGTGCACGGGCAGCCTTGATCTGGGCATCGACTGGGGCAACGTTGATCTTGTGATCCAAGTGGGCGCACCCAAGAATGTCAAACGTTTGGTTCAGCGGATTGGCCGCGCCAATCACCGCTACAATGCACCGTCCAAGGCGCTTTTGGTGCCTGCAAACCGCTTTGAGGTTGTCGAATGTGTCGCCGCGTTAGAGGCCGTGCGCGACCACGATCTGGATGGTGAACCGCGCGGTCCCGGCCCGCGAGATGTGCTTTGCCAGCATATCCTCAGTACTGCGTGTGCAGGTCCGTTTGACGCCGATGCCCTGTTCACGGAAATCAAAACCTGCGGTGCATACCAAAGCCTCAGCCGCGCACAGTTTGACGATTGCCTTACGTTTTGCGCGACGGGCGGCTACGCGTTGCGCGCCTATGATCGTTACCAAAGGTTGATGCAATTGCCGGACGGGCAATGGCGTTTGCGCGATCCACGCAGCACACGGCAAATACGCATGAATCTCGGCACGATCCTATCCGCCGAAACCCTCAAAGTGCGGTGGCGCGGACGAGGTGGCGCGCCCTTGGGCGAGGTTGAGGAAGAGTTCGCAGCCACCCTCACCCCCGGCGATACCTTTTTGATGGCAGGCCAGATCGTCCGCTATGAGGGACTGCGCGAGTTGGTCATTGAAGTCACCCGCAGCAAGTCCAAAACCCCAAAAGTCGCCACCTTTTACGGGACCAAATTCGCCACATCGACCCAGCTGTCGGAGCGGATTTTACGCATTTTTCAACATGGGGATTGGGCAGGCCTGCCTGCACACACAGCCGACTGGCTGGACGTTCAAAGACGGGTGTCCAAGCTTCCGCAACCGGGGCGACTTTTGGTCGAAAGTTTTCCAATGGATGGGCGCGCGCACACCGTGGCCTATGGGTTTGCTGGGCGCAATGCGCAGCAAACTCTGGGGCTTTTGTTGACCCAGCGTATGGAAGCCGCCGGCCTTGGCCCAATGGGATTTGTGGCCACCGATTACGCCACCCTCATTTGGGCACTCGATCCTGTGCAGGACCCAAACGCACTGTTTGATCGCGCAGGATTAAGGGACGCGCTTGAAACATGGTTAGCAGGCAATCAGGTCATGAAACGGACCTTTCGCGGCGCTGCGATTATCTCAGGCTTGATCGACCGAAACATGCCCGGCAAACGGAAATCCGGGCGGCAGGCTACGTTTTCCAGCGACATCCTCTATGACACTCTGCGCAAATATGATCCCGAGCATTTGATGCTGCAAATTACCCGAGAAGAAGCCATGCGCGGCTTGGTCGATTTTGGTCGTGTTGAACACATGCTGGACCGCATCGGGGATCGGATTGATTTGGTTGAACTGGACCGGCTTAGCCCGCTTGCCGCCCCCTTGTTCCTAGAGCCCGGGCGCATCCCGGTGAAGGGTCTCGGCGAACAACGCCTACTCGCTGAAGAGGCCGCGCGGCTCATGACCGCAGCGGGATTGGAACAGGTGTAGCCGATCAAACGGGCGGATTTTCCGAAGAAAAATAAGGCGGCGGGAACCACATGAACCGTCGAGCGAGGATTCCCGAGGACCTGTATGTACAGGTGGGCGCCAGGTAACACAGCCAGGACCGTGACAGAGCCAGCTCCCTCGGATTTGCTTAAGGCCACCGGAATTTCGCTATGTTGACGTATCCCGCAGAACCCGCCTGCCCCGACACATAGGGCCGCATAGCCCCCCGCACAAGCCTAGACATGTGTTCACGTTACGTTCAAAATGCTACGATGATAAGCAGTGATACCATACTCAGCCCCGGCCAATTGCTGGCGCGCGGAACCGCACGGCACCTTTTGACGTATGATTACAATTGCATCGAGGAATTCACACCAGAACGCGGCCTGCGCGTGGACATCATGGCCTTGGGTCCCAAAGGGCAACTGTGGGTGGTGGAATGCAAATCATCGCGTGCCGATTTTCAGTCTGACCAGAAATGGCAGGGCTACTTACCGTTCTGTGATCGGTTTTTCTGGGCAGTGGACAGTGATTTTCCGACGGAGTTACTGCCAGACGACACTGGCCTGATTATCGCTGATAGCTATGGGGCTGAGATCATTCACATGGGACCCGATACGCCTTTACCAGCCGCGCGGCGCAAGAAACTCGTGCAGAAGTTCGCTCGAACCAGTGCACAGCGCCTACAGGCCCTGCGCGATCCGATGGCGTTTACTCTCCCGTAATCGAAAGAGCCGCTGCCCGAATTTCTTCGGCAATATCCAAGGCTTCTTCCGGTTCGAAATCCATCGGGATTTCCACATCACCAGCCTCGACAAAAATACGGACCATGCCGTCGGTCGTTGGACCGATTTGCAGGTTTGCGGTGATGTCGCTTTCGGTATTGATGCCCATGATGGCCTCCTTGTTGCGTTGCACCTACCCAATGGCTCGCGCCCATGCAAGCCTGCGGCGCTGCCTGCGTTCCCCAAGGTCCATGACAGGCCTTCATTCCCATTCGCATAGATTTCATCGCACAAAGGTGGGAAATAGCGCGCCAGTAGCGCTTGCAATCGTCAGCACACCTCGCTAAATCCACCAAGCGTGCCGCCTTAGCTCAGTAGGTTAGAGCGCCTGATTGTGGATCAGGAGGTCCCCCGTTCGAGCCGGGGAGGTGGTACCATCACACTACAAACCTATCTAGCCTGCGCCTTGTCGTTACCCCCCACGATTCGCGGCATTTCAGCTATTGTTTGCCCAACGGGACCTCTTGGCGAAGCGCCCCGTCGCTTCCGAAAAATAGCACGCGCGCGTCTTCGGTGACCACAATCCACCAGCCGTGCCCCTGTGTCACGGCCTGCGCAACAGCGCCTTCGGGTAGCCGCAATGCTTCGGGCGCGGTCACTGGGGTCGGGAAGCGCGTGACAAGCAGGCCCACCACGATTATCACGCCGAGGATCATCACACCCGTCAACACCGTCACCAGCGTTTTGAGCAGGCGAAGGTGGGGCGGCAATTCGGGGAAATCGTCTTTGGCAGACACACGCGTCACCTTTGTTATCGGGGAAAATCCCCCTGCCCGTCTTGATAAGGCGATCGCGCGCGATGTGCCAGAGCAAGCCCACCTCAGCCGGTCGCGTCTTGCGCGTTTGGTGGCGGACGCAGCCGTACAGGTCAATGGCACGGTCGTGACCGATCCAAGGGCTCGGCTGACTGAGGGTGATGAGATCGCAATCACGGTCGAAATCACCCAAGACCTTGAAACCCGGCCCGAGGACATCCCCCTCGATATTCGGCACGAAGATGACGATCTGATTGTGATCCACAAGCCCGTTGGCATGGTCGTCCATCCGGCCCCTGGCTCCCCCGGCGGGACGTTGGTGAACGCACTTTTGCACCACTTTGATGGGCGTTTATCCGGAGTTGGCGGTGAAAAGCGACCCGGCATCGTGCACCGCATTGATAAGGATACCAGCGGGTTGCTGGTGGTCGCCAAATCGGACGCTGCTCACCACGGGCTTGCCAAGCAGTTCGAGAAACATACCGTGCACCGCCGCTACCTTGCGCTGTGTTATGGAGTGCCCAGCGCCTCTGACCCACGGCTGCGCGGTGTAAAGGGCACCAGCTTTGAGCCCGGCAACATCCTCAAAATTACGACCATGTTGGCCCGTCACAAAACGGATCGGCAGCGTCAGGCCGTACTGTTCACAGGCGGACGCCATGCGGTCACTCGCGTCCGGATTGTTGAGGATTTTGGCGCGGCCGCACTGGTCGAATGCTGGCTCGAAACCGGGCGCACGCACCAGATCCGCGTGCATATGGCCCATGCGGGGCACGCCCTGATCGGGGATCAAACCTATGGCGGGCGACGCAAATTGCCCAAAGGCCACCCGGGCCTGGAGGATGTTCTCCGCTTCCCCCGACAAGCGCTCCACGCGGCCGAGTTGGGCTTTGTGCATCCCGTTACGGACGAAAACATGCGTTTCGCAGCCGACATGCCTGCGGACATGCAGACGCTGCAGGACGCGTTAACCGGTTCGGCATAATCCGCGGCACACATGTGCTCACACGCACGTTACTTATGCTTCAGCCCGATTGAAGCGCATTCGCGCAGGCTCTATATTTCTGAAGAACGGGGTCGAAATCCTTCGACCCCACTTGAAAACCGTTCAACCGCTGCCCACGTTAAGTGAAAAGTAAAAGAAATTAACATGCCATTCAGGGGGCTTTGCCATGTCAAACATGTCCGCTTATGCCAATCTTCCCGCTCCGTCGCCGGAACAGGGACTGAACCGCTATCTACAAGAAATTCGCAAGTTCCCAATGCTGGAGCCGGAGCAAGAATACATGCTCGCCAAGCGTTGGGTTGAGGAAGAAGACACTGACGCCGCGCATCAAATGGTAACGTCACACCTGCGTCTCGCGGCCAAAATCGCGATGGGTTATCGCGGCTACGGGCTTCCGCAGGCCGAGGTCATCTCGGAGGCGAACGTCGGGCTGATGCAGGCCGTCAAACGCTTTGACCCGGAAAAGGGGTTTCGCCTCGCGACCTATGCGATGTGGTGGATTCGCGCCTCAATCCAAGAATACATCCTGCGGTCTTGGAGCCTTGTGAAACTCGGCACGACCTCGGCACAAAAGAAACTGTTCTTTAACCTGCGCAAAGCCAAGGCCCGCATCGGCGCGTTGGAAGATGGCGATATGCGCCCGGAAAACGTTAAACGCATTGCCACCGATCTGGGCGTGACAGAGACCGAAGTAATCTCCATGAACCGACGCATGTCGGGGGGCGATGCATCGCTAAATGCCATGATTTCGGCCGATGGTGAGGGCGCTACAGAATGGCAGGACTGGCTTGAGGATGACAGCGCGGACACCGCTGGCGACTATGCCGAAAGTGATGAGATGAAGGCGCGCTTGTCGCTCATGGAGGACGCCATGGAAGTCCTAAATGAACGCGAGCGTGACATCCTTGTGCAACGTCGCCTGTCAGAAGAAACGATCACGCTAGAGGACCTGTCCACGCAGTATAGCGTCAGCCGTGAACGCATTCGCCAGATTGAGGTGCGCGCGTTCGAAAAGCTGCAATCGCGGATGCGTGAATTGGCCAAGGAAAAGGGCATGTTGCCCGCCTAAGCCCTGAACGACCCACGACAATCGCCCTGCCCGCACACGCGGGTGGGGCTTTTTTCCGCCTATAAGGCTACCTTTCTGCCGCGATAGTTTCTGCATTTCGTCCCATTTCCGCCCGCTTGCTGTGATCAACGCAATCTAAGCAAGTAGGGGACACGTCATGGCATCGCCGCCAGCCACGATACCAACATCCGTCACAACTGGCTGGATCAATCTGGTCGGCCTTGGCTGTGCCACCGCCGCGTTTTTCACGATGACAACCGCCTCGGCGGTCCCGGTGATCTGGGCGGCCTTTGCGCTGATGTGTGCCTATGCGGTGCCTATTGCGATACTTGAACTGGCCTTCAAGCGGGTCCACCACAACGCCAGTAGCGGAATCAACCAAAGCCCACCGCACTATGACATTCTGCGCAGCGCAACGAAGTTCATCGGCCTCATCGCGATGCTTGGCGCCGTTATCAACTTTCACGCGCTGTTCCGAGTGTACCCTATCCAAGACCTTATGCCGGCAGTCGGGCTATTGACCCGTTTGGCCCCCGTCATATTGGTCATTTCGTTTCTCTATATCCTTTGGGTCGATGCCCGGATGACCCAACCGCGCGACGGGTATTGGCAGATCGGCGCATGGCTCACACGTCAATCACACCATGTGGAATACGCAGGGCTACGCCATTTCATGCTTGGATGGGTCATCAAAGGGTTCTTTCTGCCGATCATGTTCAGCTACCTCGTCAACACAATCGCAGGCAGCGCGCCGATCAGTGCTTGGGCGACCCAAGACCTTGTCACCCTCACCCGCCACCTGATGTTGCTCGCGCTTTTGCTCGAACTGATTGTGGTCTGCGTGGGATATACGCTCACCCTGCGCCTGCTCGACGCCCATATTCGCACAACCAACCCCGCGCTTTGGGGCTGGGTCGTCACGCTGATCTGCTACGCCCCCTTCAACGCAGTTATCACAGGCCAAATATTTAGCCGCGACACCGGAGTACCGTGGCATGAGACGATCCAAGACTACCCGCTTTTGGCTGGACCATGGCTGGCGCTACTTTTGCTGAGCTTTGGCGTTTGGGTCTGGGCCACAGCGTCATTCGGATTGCGCTGGTCCAATCTGACCAACCGAGGTGTCGTGACCTGCGGGCCGTACCGCTGGATGAAACACCCCGATTACATGTCCAAGGTGTGCTTCTTCTGGCTGACCTCGGCACCGTTTCTGGCGGATGTCCCGGTCCAGACCCAAATCGCCGCAACAGCGGGGATGATCGTGGTCACGATGATTTATTTTGGCCGCGCCAAGGCAGAGGAACTGCACATGTCCGAAGACCCGGACTACGTGCGCTATGCGACCGCTCTCAACACCCGAGGGATATGTGCACCGCTTTACCGGATGCTACCGGCTTTGACCTACAGCGCGCCAGATCACGCGCTGCAGGCCATTTCAAAACCAGACAACTGCCCAGTCGCTGCACAATAGCGGGCTAGTCTTCCATCGCCTCAAGCTGGTCGATGAAGCCTTCGATCATCGACAGACCCTTGGACCAGAACGCCGGATCGCTGGCGTCCAAACCAAAGGGCGCCAAAAGCGCCTTGTGATGTTTGGAGCCACCTGCGCGGAGCATCTCAAAATACTTCTCTTGGAAGTCCGCATCGCCCTCTTCGTAGACCGCATACAACGCGTTCACGAGACCGTCGCCAAAGGCATAAGCATAGACATAAAACGGCGAATGCACGAAGTGCGGGATGTATGCCCAGAAGGTCTCATACCCTTCCATGTAGTCAAAGACGGGGCCGAGGCTTTCGGCCTGAACGGACATCCACAAGGCATTGATATCATCTGGCGTCAGCTCACCCTCGCGGCGGGCGTCATGCAGTTTGCACTCAAAGTCATAGAAGGCGATCTGACGGACAACCGTGTTGATCATATCCTCGACCTTGCCCGCCAGCATGACCTTGCGCGCGGCATCACTGTCGGCGTTTTCCAGCATCTTGCGGAAGGTGAGCATTTCGCCAAACACACTTGCCGTCTCGGCCAGTGTAAGCGGTGTTGAGGACAACAATTCGCCCTGCTCTGCGGCTAAAACCTGATGGACGCCGTGACCCAGTTCATGCGCCAATGTCATCACATCGCGTGGTTTGCCGAGGTAGTTGAGCATCACATAGGGGTGCACAGTCGTTACGGTGGGGTGCGCGAATGCGCCGGGCGCTTTGCCCGGCTTCACGCCCGCGTCGATCCAGCCTTTGTCAAAGAAAGGCTCGGCCAAGGCGCCCATGCGCGGGTCAAAGGCCGAGTACGCGTCCATCACGGTCGCCTTTGCCTCATCCCAACCGACGGTGCGCGTGTCCTCCATCGGCAAGGGCGCGTTGCGGTCCCAAACCTCCAGCGTCTCAAGGCCCATCCATTTGGCCTTTAGCGCATAATACCGATGCGACAGACGCGGATAAGCCTCAACCACCGCGTTGCGCAGTGCCTCAACCACCTCTGGCTCGACATGGTTGGCAAGGTGACGGCCCATCTGAGGCGTTTCTAGCCCGCGCCACCGATCAGAGATCTCTTTTTCTTTTGCCAACGTGTTGTGCACACGCGAAAACGTACGGACATTTGCGCCGAACACGCGCGCCAATTCACGAGCAGCCGCCTCGCGCTTGGAACGGTCGGGGTCGGACATGAAGTTCAGCGTGCCTTCGATGTTGTATGTCTCACCCTCGACCACGAACTCCAACCCGGCGATCGTTTCGTCGAACAGCTTGTTCCATGCGCTGGAACCCACAACCGATTGATCGTGCAAGAATGTCTCTAACTCATCCGAAAGCTGATAGGGTTTCATCGCCCGCATCCGGTCCAACACGGGGCGGTAGCGCTCCAAATCCGCGTTGGCACCATAGGCAGCCTCTAGGGCGTCATCCTCAAGCGAGTTGAACTCAAGCGAAAAGAACACAAGCGCAGTTGTGAACGTGGTGATTTTGTCCTGCATGTCGGACATAAACTTCGCACGGTCCCCATCCGTGGTCTGCTGGTAATAGCGCAGGCCCGCGTAGGACATGATCCGCCCAGCGATAACGTCGATTTCCTCATAGCGCTTGATACATGCGGCCATTCCGTCCGCATCCAGCTCGGCCAGTTTACCCTGATAATCAGCG
>Ga0228634_1002106_pt1 | contig 10391 bp, 7 predicted proteins | sample 42DmetaG_FD_190063 | JGI IMG/M metagenome (GOLD analysis project Ga0228634, IMG submission 190063) | Seawater microbial communities from Monterey Bay, California, United States - 42D | ecosystem: Environmental > Aquatic > Marine > Coastal | place: USA: California | collected 2016-09-27
GGGTTTCGTTGCGATGTCACAGGTTTTAGTGGATGGCGAGCTCGTTAAAGGATCGCTGTGGCGGGTGCCGCAGACTTTGCATTCGCCGATTGCCCAAGATGCGGTCCTGCTGGCAAGAGGCCTAAATAACAGCGCGGCACAAGAATTTATGACCTTTTTAACAAGTGCAAAGGCAGTCAGTATTCTTCATAGCTTTGGCTATTCGGTAGAGGGTGACGCGCTCGGGCCAGTTGGGTCTGTGGAGAAAACGGATGGATGAGAACCTGGCGGCTATTTGGCTAACGCTGCGGCTCGCCGCGACTGTCACGCTGGTCTTGTTGCTTGTCGGCACCCCAATAGCCTGGTGGCTTGCGCGCACGCGTGTCTGGTTTAAGGGTGCTATTGCTGCGATCGTCGCCTTACCCTTAGTTCTGCCGCCCACGGTGCTTGGCTTTTACCTATTACTCACAATGGGGCCTAACGGGCCAATTGGTGCGTTGACGCAATCACTTGGCATTGGCTTGCTGCCCTTTACCTTTTGGGGACTTGTCATCGCGTCTTGTTTTTATTCGCTGCCGTTTGTTGTGCAGCCCCTGCAAAACGCGTTCGAGGGGATTGGCGAGCGGCCGTTTGAGGTTGCAGCAACTCTCCGAGCGGGCCCTTGGGATCGGTTTGCAAGCGTTGCCCTGCCACTTGCGAAGCCAGGATTTATCACGGCAGCGATACTAGGCTTTGCGCACACGGTTGGCGAGTTTGGTGTGGTGTTGATGATAGGCGGCAATATTCCTGGGGTGACTCGAGTCGTCTCGGTACAGCTTTACGATCATGTTGAAGCACTCGACTATGGGCAGGCGCATTGGCTGTCTGGCGCGTTGCTGCTGTTTAGTTTCGTTGTTCTGTTTTCGCTTTACACTTTTAATAGGCGTGCGAGCAGCAGCGTCGGGCCGAGGGTTTAGAGCATGGCCAGCGACACAGGCGTGCCAATAGACGCTCACTTCACGCACTGTTATGACGATTTCGTTCTAGACGTTGACCTGGCACTGCCTGCGAAAGGGGTGACTGTCTTGTACGGGCAGTCAGGTTCGGGAAAAACCACTCTGCTGCGCTGCCTCGCAGGACTTGTGCATGCGCCAGGAGGCGTGTTGAGTGTCGACGGCGAGCAATGGCAGGGCGATGAGTTATTTGTACCTACGCATAAAAGGCCGATTGGGTATGTCTTTCAGGAACCCAGTCTCTTTGAGCATCTTACGGTCGAAGGCAATCTGAATTATGCGCAGAAAAGAGTCGATTTAGCAGACCCGTCTGACAGTGTGCTGAGTAGCAACGAAGTCATCGAGCTATTAGGTATTGAAAACCTCATGCAGCGAAAGCCCAATCAACTATCAGGCGGAGAAAAACAGCGCGTCGCAATAGCCCGTGCCTTGTTCAGCCAGCCCGAATTGTTATTGATGGATGAACCGCTCGCCTCTCTCGATACCCAACGTAAGCGTGAGATACTGCCGTATCTAGAGAAACTCCGCCTCGAACTCAAGATACCGATCGTCTATGTTACCCATTCTATCGACGAACTCTCGCGCCTTGCCGATTGGGTGGTTGTGCTCGATCAAGGACGCGTCGTTGCCAATGGTAGCCTTGCCGACGTGCTGACAGCCTTAGATTCGCCCATGCAGCTAGACGATGCGGGTGTTGTGCTCGAGACGACAATACGCTCGCGCGAGGCGCAGTGGGCTCTCATGCGCGTTAGTTTTATCGGGGGTGAATTATTACTCGCCGACAATGGACGCGCCGAAGGGGAGACTCTGCGCGTACGAGTCGACGCGCGTGATATTAGTCTTACGCTGTACCAGCACACCGACACAAGTATTCTCAATGCCTTGCCGGCAACTGTGATCGAGATTTCAGCGTGTCCGTCACAGGACGCAGTGCTGGTTAAGCTCGGTTTAGGTCATCAGTCTATTGCGGCACTCGACGAGTCGAAGGCAATGGATGAGCAATCAAAGGCGAGTCGGGACAGCAACGAGATGCTGCTCTCGCGAATTACGCGCCGCTCAGCGGAACATCTTGCATTAGCCGTAGGCTCGCAAGTTTGGGCGCAGATTAAATCGGTGGCGGTGCTTCGATAACAACGCAATGCTAACCCTGCGCCTTGCGTTACTGCGGGGTCGTCTGGGGTGTCTCTGCGAGAAGAGGACCGAGTGCACTCGCCAAATCGTCCACCACTTTCTGTGAACTCAAGCGATGAAGCGCAGCTGCGAGCGCTTTGCGTTGGCGACTGCCCAAGGCGTCGATTTTGTCTTGGAGTGTCGCGTCCGCAATCGTTAGCAGCCCGCGCTGTGCATGCGTTCTATTTTGCAATGCCTCTACCAGCCCTAAGAACCTTCCTGCAATGACATAGGGGAAATTGCGGTTAGCGCTAGGCCCCTGTCGCGCCTCAAAACCGCCGAGTGGTAGGCCCATGACTTTGAAATTTGCAATCTTGTCGGCGCCAAACCACGCGCTGCCGCCGGCGAGTAAAGCACCCGCAGTGGCGCCTAGCAGGAGGCTTGTGCCTGCGGTCGCAGCATCGACTACCGCGCCAGTTCCGGCGCCCGCGATGCCTGCTGTGAGTGCAAGCTGCTTGCGATCTAAACCCCAAACAACCCATTTCTCTGTATCGAACAGATCGCCTTCGATAGGCAGGTCTGCTATTTCGCTGTCGAGATGACGATAGTCAAAAAGTTCTTTTAAGCGGCTGTGCGCTGCCGACTCGATGGCACGCATTTCGGCGAAATAGCGCGCTTTCAAAACTGGCTTGAGTTTTTCGGCCTGGGACTTGCTCAAAGTCTGCTGATTCAATTGATAGTAACAAAGCCGTTCGAGTGTCTCTGCGAGTAATTGGCCTGCGTCAGCGATTCGTCTGCGATCTTGCTGAGCATAGTTGATGCGTACAAGGTCGATTCGCGTTCGCCACTCGGGTGCGATGACAGAGAAGGCCTCGAGGATTTCATCGCGTCGCAGCCTGTCCGCGAGCATTGGGTTAAAGACCCTCACAACCTTAAAAAACTGCGACAGCGCTTGTTGCCACGTGTCGATATGATCGCCTGACTCGATAGGATTGATAAGCGCCATGCTGGGTTGGCCGCACCAGCGCAAGATTTCCATTTCGGCTTCATAGTCTGGATTGTAGGGGCGTGAGCCATCGACCACATAGAGTATCGCAGCGCCCTCTGAAATTGGTCTTAACAGAGCAACCTCGTCGGGGAACTGCTTGGCACAGTCGTCGGAACTGACAAAGCGCGCGATCGCCTGGCGGCGTTGATCCGCGCTGGTTGCATGCCTATTGAGCCATTCGAGTGCGCGGCGAGGACGCTGGAATCCAGGCGTGTCTATCAGCGTATAGGCTGCATCACCGATGGCAATTGCGAACGGATCTGCACGCAGAGTCGTGCCGCTGCGGCTGGAAATATCGATCGCGTCGTTCTGCGCAAGTGCTGCAACGATCGACGATTTGCCTTTGTTAGGATGTCCGACTACTGCGAACCTCGGCGTATTCGTGCTAGTCATGCCTTTGCCTCAAAAAGCGCAAGATGAGTGCAGCCCAAACCATTCGCACAAAAACGCCGCCATTCCTGCGTATGCGCGACGACCGGTTGTATTAAATGGTCGCCTTGCTGCTGATTCGATTCCCAATCTATCGGCGCGATGAATAGATTCCGGCGTTGCTCGGCCGAAAAGGCTTCGAGTATCGAATCGGCAAGTTCTGCAAGGGGAGGCTCCCAGCTGCGAACGACGATAACAAGAGGCGATTTACTCGTCGGGCTAATGCCGTCGAGCTTTAAGTCAAAGCTCTCGGGGGCTTTGACACTAGCAGAGACTCGCAGGCTTTTCTCTATCTTCGACAGCAGAACGTCGGAGGTATGAGCGCAATCGAAAAGCACGGCATTAGCAGGAATCACGCTTACCGACGCCGCTAGCTTGTCCGACTCTGGCGGGGGTGTTCCGGCTGTAAGGTGGTGGCTTGGGTCTTGCCCGCTGTCTTGAAGCTGCGCGGCGTGATTGAATTTATTGTTTGCGAACAACCAAAGAAGGGCGCGCGGAACGATGCTGTAGCAGAGCTGCGCGGCCAGCAGAAATTGCCACCACTGCCCGACGTAATTCCCCTCTAATAACGCCCCTCGCAACCTGAAATCTTGTGTCTGATTTAGCATCTCTAAAGACGGCTGCGCTGCTTGCCAGAACCCCCAGGGTGAAGCTAGCGTATCGAGAATCGGGAATAAGGTGGCTGCGTCGAGTAACGTACTGCGCCAAACAAAACTGACGTCAGTTGCTAAAAGCATCAGTACAAAGCCCACGAGATTGCCCGTCGCAAATGACAGCGTAAGGCTTTGGCTGAGTGAGAAAAGTGCCGTTTGACGGCGCACGCCGCTTCGTTGGGTGAGAAGCAATGAGGTAAGTTTTTTGGGCGCAAGAGGCAGTTCGATAAGCAGTGCTGCAATGCCGTTGCGGCGTCCCAAGAAAAGCAATAGCAAGGTAACGACTAGGCCAATCGACGGCAGGAGTGTAAACAGGCTTAACGAGTAGAGAAGGTTAACGCGGCCGAAGTCGTCGCCTCTCAGCACGGCGACGCTCGCGAGGAGGCCAAGCGTCAAGGCAATAAGTCCGAGGGCGACGCTGAGTGAGCGAAGGCTGAGTAAATGCTCGTTCTTCTGCAAGTGGCGCCTCTTTAGTGGGGGTTTCTCTCTGCTTAGCCCTTGCCAACTAATTTGGCGAACTCGCCATTCGACATGGCGGCCGTAAGTTCACGATAACCGCCGACAGAGACATCGCCTACGAAAATTTGTGGCACAGTGCGCTGACCCGATTTGGTCATGACATCCATCATGAGCGCTTGATTGCCTTCCATGTTCACTTCTTTGTAATCGAAGTTTTTATTCTTGAGTAGCTGCTTGGCTGCCGAACAAAAGCTGCACAGATTTTTAGTGTAAACGGTAATAGTAGCCATGGAACCTTCCAAAACGTAGTGAATATTCAGGGTAACTTTACCCTTATTGGGCAAACATTATAACGCTAAGTGACGGTTAGCGCAGTCGTCTAGCTTGATAGCGTTTGCCTTTGATTTTGCCTTCGTTAAGCAGCCCTAGTGCCGTTTTGGCGCTTTCCTGAGCAAGTGCAACGTAGGTAATTTTATCGAGAACATTGATTTTGCCAATCGAGATGCCGTCTATTTCTTTACTCGCGGTCAGTGCGCCAAGGAGATCTCCTGGGCGTAATTTATCGCGCTTGCCGCCGCCAATGCTCAGAGTCACCATGGGTGGGTAAAGTTTAACGTTGCCCCACGCAGGAAGAATGTCCGGAGAGAGGGTCTCGTGCGAGGTGTGGCGGTAGTTGTTAATCGCCGCGAGACGGTTTTCTTCAGAGCGCATAACGAGGCTCGCCGCTGTTCCTGCGCGACCGGCACGACCCGTTCGACCAACTCGATGCACATGAACCTCGGGATCTGCGCTGAGTTCGAAATTGATTACGAGATCGAGTTCGTTAATGTCGAGGCCGCGGGCGGCGACATCTGTCGCCACAAGTATCGACGTGCTCTTGTTCGAAAACTGAATCAGCGTGCGATCGCGCTCATACTGTTCCATGTCGCCGTGCAGCGCCGAGGCATGGAGTTTTTCTTCCCAGAGATCGTCTTTAAGTTGCTCGCACTGATGTTTCTGGTTGCAGAAGATGAGCGTCGACTCGGGCTTATGCAGGGCGAGGAGGCGGAGGATCACTTGCAGTCTATCTACGCGATCGACTTCGTAAAAACTCTCCTCTATCTGCGCATTGGGGGTATCGAATTCGATACGTATATCTACAGGGTCAGTCTGGAAATTTGCACTTAGCTGTGCAATTTCATCGGGATACGTTGCAGAGAAAAGCAGCGTCTGACGCGTCGTCGGGAGATAGTCGTCGATATCGTCTATGTCTTCGATGAAACCCATACCCAGCATTCTGTCGGCCTCATCGAGGACGAGGGTCTCAACCTTGTTAATTTTGAGTGTCTGTTTCTCTAAGTGCTTGAGCAGCCTACCGGGTGTTCCGACCACGATATGCGGTGCGCGTTTTAGCGAGGCGAGCTGCGGCCCCATCGGACGGCCGCCACAAAGGGTAAGGGTTTTTACATTAGGAATGCCGCGCGCGAGACGGCGTATTTCCTCAGCTACCTGCTCGGCGAGTTCGCGAGTGGGACACACTATCAGCGCCTGCGTATGGTATTGCGTCTCGTCGAGCCGGTTAAGAAGACTGATCGCAAACGCTGCAGTTTTGCCGCTACCGGTTTTAGCCTGTGCGATCAGGTCTCGCCCTTCGATCAGCGTCGATAGGCTTTGAGACTGAACCGGCGTCATTACGCTGTATCCCAGGGCTTTAGCCGCCGCCAGAATCTCGCCCCGCAGAGGCAGGCTGTCAAAGCTGGATAAGATATCGGCGCTGCTAGCGGGTTTAGGGCTGTTAGCTGGTTTAGGGCTGTTAGAAGGAGGGGTCTGTGACACGAGAGTGCGCTCTTAGAGTTGGGCGCGCATGATAACAGAATCTCCCCTCGCTTAGCGCGCCGCTTCGAAAACCTTTTCCCCGCCCACAATGGTCATCAAAACTCGCCCGTCTAATAGCGCCGCAGGCTCGCGGGCAATGGTCTCGAAAGGATCGATATCGACGAGAGTCATGTCCGCCCATTTCCCCACTTCGAGCGTGCCCGTCTCCTCTTCGAGGAAGGCTGCGTAGGCTGCGCCGCTTGTGTAGCCGCGGATAGACTCTTCCGTGGTGAGTTTTTCCTCGGGGAACCAGCCCCCAGGCGGCTGCGAGTCGGTGCTTTGGCGTGTTATCGCCGAGTGCAAGCCGTAAAAGAGATTCCAATCGTAGCCCATTAAATCCGAGCCGAAGGCGAGTGGCGTGTTGTTGCGGCGAAAGCTGCGCCAAGCATAAGCGCCGGCGGAGCGCGCATGACCGATGCGATCTTCGGTCCATACTTTGTCTTCGGCCACGAAGGGAGGCTGCACTGAGGCGATGACATCGAGCTCGTCATAGAGCGCGAAATCATCGGGGTGCACAACTTGTGCATGTTCTATTCTATGCCGGTTCTTCTGCAGTTCAGGGTTGCGTGCGAAATTATCACGGAGGAAATGCAAGACTTCGCGGTTACCGCCGTCGCCAATAGCATGCACATTGATTTGGAAGCCTGCCTGCAGCATCGCGCTTATTTCTTCGGTGAAGAAGCCATACTCCTCGCCGGACACACCAATATGTCCTTCTCTGTCACTGTATTCCTCTAAAAGCTTCGCGCCGCGTGCGCCGAGGGAGCCGTCGTAATAGCCTTTAACCGAATGCACGAAGAGTTTGTTGTCATCACCCAAGCGTTGAATGCCGCGCGCAAGCCATGCCTGCATGAGTGGCTTGTCGCGCCCGCTAATCATTGCGCTGACTCGAAGCGGCAGCGCTCCGCGTTTGGCAAGTGCCTCATAGGCGGCCATTAAACGCGTGTCTACACCGGCATGGTGCACACCGGTGTAGCCTGCCTCGGCCATGAGTTGAAGGCCATTGACCAGTCGCCGCTGCAGGCGCTCGTCGCTAAGCGGGGGCACTGCGCTGCGTAAGAGTGCGACGCCGCGATTGCGCACAGCGCCGGTTGGTTCGCCGTCAGCGTCGCGAAGAATCTCGCCGCCGGTGGGGTCGGGCGCACCGCTTATTATGCCAGCGGCGTCCATGGCGAGTCTGTTGCCCCAAGCGCCGAAACCATTGGTGCCATCCATGAGCACAGGGTTGTTCGGAAAGGCCGCGGTGAGTGCGTCGTGTGTGGGATAGCGGTCAGCCCACAGGCCATCGTCCCAGCCGCGGGCGACAATCCACTGGCCAGCGGGTACGGGGTTAGCTTCGACATGCGCAACTACGCGCGCGATCGCCTCTGCCTCGTCGATCACACCTTTTAGATTCACGTCATCGAGCGTTGCACCGAGTTCCTCGATATGTGTGTGCGAGTCGGTAAATCCGGGCAATAAAGTTGCGCCCATAGCGTCGATTATTTCGGTGGATTCGCCTTTGTGAGGGGCGATTTCTGCGCTAGAGCCAATAGCCACAATGACGCCGGCTTTGATCGCGACTGCCGTCGCGTCGGGGCTCCAATTTCCTGCAATAACGGGTGCCCTACTTGTCGGATTGCCGTCACCGTCGGGTTCTCCCCAGGCAAAAGTATAGATTCTTGCATTGTCGATAATGACGTCGGCGGTCAGCGTGTCCGACGTTATTGCTGCAGGTTTTGAGCAGCCCAATAGCAAGGTGACTAGGCTGACTATCGCGAGCCATCTAACCGCAAAGCGAGGGCTTAGAATGGGCGATCTTAAAAAGAAAGGGCGCAAACCGAGGGGGTGTAAAAAGAGCGGATTTAAAAGGAATGAAAGTGAAAGCAAAAAGAGTCGCATGGTCAGAGTTTCCCCAAAAGAACTAATGCCTGATTCTCGCTTAGATTAGGGGAGTTAGCCATTGCGCAGGGAGGGGCGTAACACTAAATCACTCTGAGGAGTTTTGGAGGCGAGTCCTGCAAAGAGAGCGGTTCGACTATGGGAAGTGCCTGGGAGAATGTAAAAAAGGGAGACACGTTTCCGTGTCTCCCTTTCTGTTTCTTTGTTGCTAGCCCCGAAGGGCAGGGGCTAAGCGACTTAGAAGTCTACGCGAACTCGTGCGTAGTAGAATGCACCTTCTGTGCCCCATGGTGTGCTGCCTGCGTACAGGCCGCCGCTACCAATAGTGCCATCGAGGTTAGTTGCGTTGATCGCTGCATCTTGGTCGAACGCATTGTTCGCGCCAACTACGAAGGTGTAGTTGCTGTTCCAAGTGTAGGCGGCTTCGAGATCGACTACGCTCTCGCCACTGTAGCAGTTATCAGTGTTGAAGCCACAGTTGATCGTGTAACCAAGGCCGTTTGGTCCTCGAGAAGTAGAGTCGCCGCTCCAGTTCGAGTCAATCCAATCGTCGTACGTACGAAGACGCGCGAGGAAGCGGAAATCATTCAGGAAGTGGTTATAAGTAAACACGCCACGGTTTTGTGGGTTCTGATTTTCCAGACCTACAACACGGTTACGGTTAACTTCTTGACCTGCGTTATCTACTTCAGTCTCAGTCCAGTTCCATGCGGCGTTTAGTGTGCCGTTACCCATGTCGCCGAAATCAAGGTTCCACGTAGCAACTAAGTCGACACCTTGCGTGGTGGTCGAGAAGTCGTTGGTGTAGAACGAGACAGAGCTCAAGTCAGCCGCGCCAGGCACGCCCGCCTCTTGCAAACAGAGAGCGAGGTTTCTTCCGGCTGCCAAGGCAGCAGGACAACCAACACCCGCAATAGCGCTGCGGCTGGAAATATCGATAGTTCCAGTCGCCGCGATGCGGTCTTTTATCTCAATGTTAAAGTAGTCAACGGTTACGTTGATGTCACCGGTAACATCCCAAACCATACCAAGCGAGTAGTTCTTTGAATCTTCAGGCTTGAGGGCCTGAGCGCCAAGAGCACCAGCGATTGGATTGGTTGGTGGGATCTGACCACGCTGCTGTAACTCACCGTCAACAGTAATAGTTGAAAGCTTTGTTACGTTTTCCTGACCAGGGGTCGGGGCGCGGAAACCAGTGTTGTATGACGCACGAACTGCAAGGGCGTCGGTTAAGCGATATCGACCTGAAACTTTGAAGTTAGTCGTGTCACCAAAGCTTTCGAAGTCTTCGTAACGAACGGCTAGACCGGCGGTGAACGAGTCTGTGATATCAGCTTCGAAGTCTGTGTAGACCGCGTAGTTAGAACGTCCCCAGTAGCCGGATTGCTCAGGGCTAAAGCCCGCGAAACCGTGCGCACCGATGCTGAGATTAGGCAGTGGCGTTACGCCATCGCTGTAGGTGTTCGAACCGTCAACGTTCTGGAACGCGAAGCGTCCAGCAACCCATGAGTTCTTCTCACCAACGATAGTCTCGAAACGCTCATCGCGCCACTCACCGCCGAATGCGATGTTCAGGTCTGAGGCAAGTCCATCCACAGGCATAGTGTAGTTCATGTCTATGTTGAAGTTAGTCTCTGACTGGACGTTTTGACCGATGTCAAAGTTACGCTGTAGCTCGCCATTAACAAAGCCGTCGGGACCGTTCGAAGGGTTCCAAGAGTTGTTTAGTAAGAAGCTAACTGCGTTACGGCCGTAGCTTCCGCTAATGTCGTAGCTGAGGTTAGGCGTAATGTCACCACGGCCGCCAATGACGATGCTCGCGTCTTTTAGCTGCGCACCGAACTGTGGTGTGTAGCCGCCTGGCGTCGGCTGGTTCATTACCCAGCAGTTGCTTGGCAGGTTTGCCAGCGCCAGCGCGTCTGCTGCTACTGCTGCTTGGTTTAGAGGAACGCCGTTACCGCCTGAGCCTGGGCTCGTGAGGGCTGG
>Ga0228634_1002112_pt1 | contig 10381 bp, 15 predicted proteins | sample 42DmetaG_FD_190063 | JGI IMG/M metagenome (GOLD analysis project Ga0228634, IMG submission 190063) | Seawater microbial communities from Monterey Bay, California, United States - 42D | ecosystem: Environmental > Aquatic > Marine > Coastal | place: USA: California | collected 2016-09-27
ATATTGGATGATGGGTTTAAAGTATTACAAACCAGCTGAAAAATACCTATTTCGATTTAAAAATATGGTGTACCCAAGTATTTTAGATATTAAATCTTGGTGGATGAATGAGCAATCAAAAAATGAATTATATGACCTGCTTCTTAAAAAATCAGCTGACAAATCTAAAGATGTAAAAGAACTTGAGATTAAATTAACTGAAAAGAAAACTTTAAAACTCAAAACAGGATATGGAAAAGTTCAATTTTGGCTTTGGGATGGTTATAATTGGAGTTATTCTCAATGGTTTAAAATGAAGAAAATTGATGAAGTATTTGGAAAGGTTAACTAACTCAACTTTTTCTTACTTTAATGGTTTAAAACTTATGAAATGAAGAGATTGATTTTTGTATCATTTGTTTTAGCATCATCTTGCACAACATTTAAGTCAGGTTTATCAATTCCACCAAATGAAACTTTCATTTTAGGGGAAAGTAATTCAAAAAATTATTCAGCTGAATTAGTGAATACATCAAATTATGAAGTAAAAATAAGAGGCGAAAAAAAACAAAATGGAGAGTATACTCAAGGTTTTAGTTTAGCACCAAAAGGGAAAGCAAAAGTTAATGTTTCTTATGATGAAGTTATAAAGTTTATAAATAATAATAATCAGTCAGTAAAAGTAAATGTAAAAATGAGCAAAGAAGTTTATGGAATGAGATATATAAAGAATTAACCTCTTTTCGCTATATTAATTTGGGAATTATTTTTAATTGGATTTAGAGTTAATAATCCAAGGGGTCATAAAATTAGCTGTTGTTTTTTACATGAGAAACTAAAATGTCCTGAATATAATTTTTTAAATCACGATCTTTATGAACAGCCATTATTTTTAATGGCTTAACTATTTCATCAGGAATATCAATTAATTTTTTCATTTTAAACAATTTCTTATTTCACTTTAAACTTTTCAATACCTTAATTATGTTATTTTTTTAGTTATAAGTAGTGTGTGAGTAGCTTTATTAGGTGTTACTTAATTAAATATTAATTTTTAAACGAAAGTGAATTTAAAAAAATAATTTTAAATTTCCTCATGTGTATAATTTTTTTTAAAAACACGATTCTACATTTCACACTAATCTACATGAATTTAATTTATACCGTTAAAAATCAGTAAGTTATGTCTCTTTGTTAAACATAATCAAACAGGTTGCCCTACCCTAAAAAATTGGATCTATATTTTAAGTTGCTGGTTTCTAAATATGTTTGCGTAGTAAATAATTCTACTAATTCTTAGGTTTCACATTTTAAGATTAACTTTTATTTGAAATCGATAAACAAAAATTTTATATTTATAGCTAAGAGGTTATATTAAATAATAAAAAATGAAAGATTTTCTTATAAAATGGTATCCTGTAATAATTGCATTTGTTTGTATGTTATATTCTATAGCACTAGGCCTTGCTGGGATGACTGAAGAAGCTCAATACTCTGCCCATTGGCCAGGAACAATATTACTCTTCACTATAGCTATTAATCAAATAAATAGACTATGAGTTTAGTATTTTTTGGTGTTGGATTTTTATTATTTTCAATTTACTTAATTTTCCTTATTTGGAATTTATTATATAATGTAAATAAGAAGAAAGATAAAAATAATCCAAATTTAGGAACTTCAAATAGCGATAATATCGATTTAGACGGTATTGGCAATCAAGGTAGAGTCCCTAATTAAACTACTATTAAATCAATTTATTTGACTATACTTTTGGGGTTATTTAGATACTAAAAGTTTCTTTAAAAAAGTGCTTGAATCGTCCAATACAAGCCTTACATAATAAATACCTCTTTCATAATCTCTTAAATCTAGATCGTAGTCAGTGCTATTTACTATTATTTTGTTTTTAATCTGACCAATTTGGTTGAAAATTACAATTTCTTTAATCATTTTGCTAGAAGAATAATGTACTTTATTATTTGCTGGATTTGGGTATTGTTTTACAAAGTCTTCTTTTTCGGTAATGGATACAGAACTATTGTTACATGGAAGTAATGGGTATAGAAAATTTGTAGAAAAATCTACGGCTTGAGTAAATAAAGGGTTTGCGTGTCCTGATCCTGCCCAGCCGTGTCCACCATTTATATAAACCATAGTATCGTTAAGTATTCCCGCGTTGTCAAGGGCTGGTTTCATTGCATTCATTCCACAAAGGTTTAGTACTGTTGCTTGTCCTAGTCCAGGGCCACAATTAAAATTTACTACATTGTCATCTGTTCCATGAATAAAAACAATTGGATCATCTGTAGAATCTACCCATGCCAAATCGTTTATTGCACCTGCAAAACTTACAATCCCACCAATTTCTGATGAATAACCATCATTTCCAGCATCTCCATCCAATGTTCCTCCGATATTGGAAACAAGCGCTTGAACATCTAATGGAGTCGTAGGTAAGTCGCTAATAGAGTCTATGTAAGACATATGAATAGCTAAGACAGCACCTGCTGAGTAACCTCCTAAAAAGATACCATCAGGGTGTATCCCCAAAGTATTCCCATTTGCGTGGTCTTTTCTCAAATATCTCACTGCAGCCTTAATATCTGCTACTGCTTGTAAAACAGTTATGTATTGAATGTCTTGGTAAAAAGCAAATGTCAATGCATTGGGCGCCAATCTGTAATTAGCTGAAATCGCAACATAACCTTTTTTAGCGTAAGAAGTACAAAAATCTACACAGTCTACCGAGCCTTTTTCTCCCGCATAAAATGCTCCACCATGCATGTATAAAATTACTGGTCTATTAGTTACAGTATCTCCATCGGGTGTATAAATATCCATTTTATGAAAGAAGTCGTTGTAAACATCTGAGTAATTTACTGTAGAAACGGAAACAGTATTAAATATTTCTGTTTGATATCTTCCATTGCATTGTCCGTAGCTGAAAATAGAAAAAGAAAGTAATATTATAAAGAGTAAATTTTTTTTCATTGCCTTTTAATTTATCCTAATATATATATATTTTATATAATAATTATATAAAATACTTAATATTCTTAGTATATATTATGTTTAAAAAAATAGAAAACCGTTATTTTAATAAGCCTTTGACAAAAAATTTAAATAGCTTAAAAAGGTTGTTTTTTAGCAAAAAACAATATAAAAAGGTCAAAAAAACCTCATTTTAGTCAATTTCTATAGATTTTTACTTTGTTTCGGATATTTACTAATTCCAAGAAATGTAGATGAATTTTTAGTGTAATATTTAATAATAAAGACTTAAGTTTGTTATAAAAATGTAAGATGGAAGATTTTATGAAATTAGCACAAGTATCTATAGCACTTTCTGTTGCTTTTGTATGGATTTTTAGATATCACAATGTTGTAACAGAGTTTAAAAGTTTTGGTTTAAGTGATTTAACCAGAAATTTTGTTGGGGTTAGTAAAATTGCATTATCTACTCTGCTTATCACTGGAGTTTGGTTTCCGTCTTTGGTTTTCGTATCCTCAATTTTAATGGGTTTTTTTATGTTATCTGCTCAGTTTTTCCATTTCAAAATAAAGAATACTTTCATTAAGCACTTACCTTCTTTGGTACTTTTAATTTTATGTGGATTTATCGCATATTTCTCCATGCCATAACTTTTTATGACCATAGATAGTACTTCCCTCATCATACTTTTTTCAAGTATATCTTTTTTTGCTTACGTGTTGTATTACTTTATAAATCCCCATATGAAGAGTGAGTTCAAGAGGTTTAAACTCGAAAAAATGGGCTTATTAATAATTATATTGCAGTTTTTAGGGGCTTCAGGCCTTCTTGTTGGTCTTCAAATTAATGTAATTCTCATCATTTCTTCTTCTGGTCTTGCGTTATTAATGTTTCTTGGTCTTGTAGTTAGAATTAAATTAAAAGACAGTCTTTGGGTTTCTTTACCTGCATTATTTTATATGACTTTGAATGCCTATATATTTTTAGAAGCAATCAATTATCTGCAATTTCTTTAAAAAACTAGACTTTATTTAGCTTTAAACTGTCTTTTGTTAAATTTCAAAAAATGTATAAAAACAAGCAAAAAACTCTATTTTTTGTCGAAAATCGTTTAAAAAACACTAAAAACCTCTTTTTTTACAGTTTTGCTAAACTTTCAAACATTAAAAATAAACTTTCATTTACTAGTTTAAATTTCTATATCTACTTGTTTTAGTTTAACTTAGTATATCGTTATTCACGTAATGATGTTTAAGTTGAAAGGGTATGATTGGTATGGTTGCCTCTTATATCCTTTTTTCTTTATAGTTTTTCTCTTACTAGCATTTTCAATTATATCAGTTATGGAATTCAAAAGATTTAAAAGAAAGGGACTTATTTTCAACAACAATAGTATTGGACTTGGTTTAGAACTAAGAATTGGCAAGAAAATAAAGGTATTTAGAATAGAGAGATTAACTAAAGAAGATAAATCATTTGATTTTTTAATTTACGATGGCCCTAAAACTATAAATGGATCACTAAAGAAACAAATTGTTGCTTTTCTAGAAAAAAGAGATGCTGATTATTCATTTTTTGATGGAAAACCTAAATTTTGGGAAAAAATTAATGGATAATATTTAGTTTTTAATAATTATAAATTCTAAAAATAGTCTAAAAACTGTTTCACCATTTCTTCAAAAGCTTATTCATTAGTTTAGCTAAATTGCTCGTATTGTTAAGGTTAGCTAAACAAGAACTGTAGCCCAGCCTTAAAATCGATAAGGTTGCATGGAATGAAAGAAACTATAAAAAAGAAAAAAACTATTACGGTCGTAAAAACCCCAACAGTAGTTAATAGACAAGCTTTCTATTCAAGGTCTTTAGCTACTAGTAATGTTCACTTGTGGTTGTGTATTTAATAATTAAATCACAATAATTTCATTTCGTAATTATATTCTAACTAATAATTTTGTTTTCATAATTTATAGTCTTTATTTAGTCCTTTTATATAAAAAACTCAAATGACCCATTTCACTATAGATTGGACTTGGACATCCTTAGATTTTAAAATCTGTTTGCCTTTATTATTAACTATAGTCTTTTTTTCTATTTATTGGTTTACTTCAAAGTCAGAGAAAATAAAGCGTATATTTTATAATAAGTACGATTATGATCAAGCATCTTTAAAACATATTTTTTTCACCAAATATTTTGGTTTTTTTTTCATGGGAATATTTCCAACAATTATATGCTTAATTTTTTTACCAGAAATAACATTAGCAGATCTTGGATTAACCTTAATTTACGAAACTTCTCTATTTTCTCTTTTTTGGATTTTTGTTCTATCAGCCATTATAGTTCCTTTGACTTATTTATCCGCACAGAAGCCAAAAAATCTTGCAAATTATCCTCAAATAAGGGCCAAAGTTTGGTCCAAAAAAATGCTTTTTATTAATGCTTTAGGATGGTTTTTATATCTTTTTGGGTATGAATTTTTATTTAGAGGAGTATTATTAATTCCCCTAATAGAGCCACTAGGAATGTGGCCAGCAATAGCTATAAATGTTGCCCTCTATTCTGCAACACATATTCCAAAAGGCTTGGATGAAACTATTGGAGCAATTCCTTTAGGGTTTGCTTTATGTTTATTAACCATAAGCTCCGGAACTATTTGGATTGCTTTTATTGTTCATGTTGTAATTGCCTGGACCAATACATTTACTGCTTTAAAATTTCATCCCGATATGCAACTTCAAAAGTAATGAATAGTCTCGATGGAAAAGTTGCAATAGTTACAGGTTCTAGCAGAGGGATAGGTAAAGCTATAGCTATTGAGTTGGCTAAAAAAGGGGTTTCTATAGTCTTAAACGGAAGAGACTCTTCAAGGTTAGAACAAGCTACAAAAGAGCTTAAAAAAATTCACAACAATGTCATTTCAGTTTGTTGTGATGTTTCAATCGCTGATCAATCCAAAGATTTGGTTAGTCAAGCCCTGAAAATGTTTGGCAAATTAGATATACTGATTAACAACGTTGGTGTTTCTATGAGAGGGAATGTTGCAGATTTAAATCCAGAGGTTTATAAAACTGTATTTGGAAGCAATGTTTTAGGAGCTATCAACCCTACAATTCCAGCTTTAAAAGAGCTTAGGAAAACTCAAGGAAGTCTAGTATTTATTTCTAGTCTTGCAGGAATTAGGGGATTGCCCTATTTGTCTGCTTATAGTTCTTCAAAAATGGCTTTAAGAGCTATTGCCGAATCTATCAGAATTGAAGAAAAGCAGAATAATATTCATGTTGGTTTAATCCTAGTTGGCATCACTCAAATAGAACACAATAAAGAAACTATTTCATCAGATGGAACTAAAATAGTTTTAAAAAATAGAGATTCTTCCAAAGTTGACTCTACTCAAAGAGTAGCTGAAAAAGTAATTAACAATATTCAAAAAAGAAAATTTATTACAACTCTTACGCCTATTGGAAAATTAAATAAGTTTCTTCAAGCAAGATTTCCCATGTTGGTAGAAAAAATAATTTTGAGCAACTTGGATAAATTCAAAGATAAAAGTGAATAATTCCCTGCTAAACCTCTATTCTAATAAAATCTTTTTTTATTTAATTAATCAGCTAATAATCAGTTAAATATGTTATATTTATAAATATAAAAAAAGTATTTAATTAGCTTTAATTAGCTTCTATTTCATTTTTTAATTATTTAAGTTAGTTACGTGAAAAAAACATTTTTTTTCTTAGTTATTTGCATAGTAGTTTCTTCTTGTGCCTCCTACAATTTCGCAAAAAAACATTATTCACCTTCTACCTTATTTCATGAAAGTAAATTTTCATCAGAACTCGATGTCTTGGAGGTATTAATTCATGAAAAAGATGGAAAAACATTCAAAGCTACTAATCCCAAAATAGACAATAATGAATTCATTTCCACTATTCATCCTATTAAAAATTATATTATCCTAGAAAATTTAAAGTCTTCTTTAAATGCTAAGAAAATAAGAGAAAATAAAAAAAGATATAAAGAAATTCATGTTTTTTTAAAAGACACATTAAATAAGCGTAGTTCAATTAAGATAAAAAGTGAAAATGTTGAGGAAATCGTAAGTTATATTCAGAATCCTCAAAACATCAAAAAAGAAATTCAAAAAGTAGAAAATAGAGAATTAAATGGTTTTCTTAAATTCTTTTCAGGGGCACTTGGGCTTTTTATTTTAGGAGCTGTTATTGTTGCACTTATTTTAATTGCAATTCTAAACGCAATTTTTAATGCTATTGAAGATGCAATTTCTGGATTATGTTACATTGCAACTATGGTTTACGGGTCTTCTGACTCTAATGAGGTTTTAATTCTAAGACGTTTTAGGGATGAAAAACTTAAAAAAACTTTTATTGGTAGATTATTTATTTTAATCTATTATGGATTTTCTCCCTTGTTTGTTAAAATTTTCAAGAATAGTAGAATTGTAAATCGAATTATAAAAAGACAACTTGACAAATTCGTTGATAAATTAAAATATCAAAATAACTGGCAACAATATTAATTTATTTTACAACTTAGTATTATGCTTATAGGAAAAGATTTTGATAAAATAGAAATTTCTTTATTTGGCTTTGACCTAGTAGAACCCAATGCATTTATTGGCGATAGTATAATTCTAATAGTAGCATTATTACTAGCTTCAAAAACTAATAAGCTAAGTACCTCCTTAGATTTTTTTAAAAATTGGAGATATTTCTTTTTACTCTTTGGATTAGGTATGTTTCTTGGTGGCATTGGTCATCTATTGTTTAAATATTGGGGCTTTAATGGCAAATATTTACCCTGGATACTAGGAATTTTCTGTGTTTTCTTTGTAGAAAAAGCAATGATAAGCTTGTTAAGGTCTAGCTCAAAAGTAATTTGGAAGAATTTGATCCTCTTTAAATTAGTTCTTGCATTACTTTTAGAACTCGGAGTTTTTTACGCCATCGACATGTCTAAAGATCATTCTATAGGCCTAAGAATACCCGCAATAAATTCGGCAATAGGATTTGTTTTTTCTCTTGGCATTCTAGGAAATAAATACAGAAAAGAAATAGATAAAAACTTTGTTTTTATGATTTATGGAGTTTTGCTGTTAATTCCCTCAGGACTATTCATAAGCTTTAAAATTAATCTCCATCCTTGGTTTGATAAAAATGACTTTGGACATTTACTACTAATTGCAGCGATGTTTCTTTATTTTAAAGCAATCAAATCCTACAGTAAAATAGTCGAGAATAAAGATCAATGATATTATTAATGATTAATATTTTATAATTCAACTTTATATTGGAATAGTATTTGTTAATTTAACGAATCATTTTATTTTAGTAATATGAAATCTAACTACTTATTTATAGTATTTGTTTTATTGTTGTCTTTTGACAGTATTGGCCAGAATCGTTATGCAGAAAAAGAAGTTACCATGGACCACGATACTATGTTTCTTAAAAAGGACATGCTTAAGATTTCTGGAATAGTTTATAATGAACACGGAGAAATAGGGACTTTTATAAATGGGCTTAGAGTTGGCACTCACAAAGAATGGTTTAGAAGTGGCAATCTTAAAGACGAAATATCTTACAGCAATGGCTTAAAAGATGGGGAGTTTAGATATTGGGACGACAAAGGACAATTGTTAAAAGAAGGTCATTATGTCAAAAATAATCTTGATGGACTTATTAAAGAGTGGTACCATAATGGAAATATCAAACTTGAAGTCAATTATAAAAATGGTGCTATGCATGGATTAAGAACAGAGTGGTACAAAAGTGGACATAAATGGTCTGAACAAATAATGGAAAATGGATATGTCGTTTCTGGAAAGCACTTTTACAATGATGGCACTGAAATCACCCATGGAAATTTCATAAAACATTGATTTGGACCGTACGTACGCTAAAGGTTTGTGGCTGGTCGAGTTTACTGATGGGTTTTATTTTCTTTATTAATCCTTATTTGTATGCCGAACTAGAGGGTGCAAATTTTGAAAATATTGCTTGGCTAAGAAATTTAGGTGCTGCACTTATTTCTGTAAATGGAATTGGGGCACTCCTTGCCTCTTCAAATCCAGTTAAGGAGAAAAAGCTATATGACGTAGTGCTACTTGCTTCATGCCTTGAAACAATAGCCCTATCTTGGTCTACCTATAGTTGGGAATTCTCGGCAACTGTCCCATTGTTAATTGTAGTTCCACTTTTGATGGCATCTCTTGTGAGTATATTTCTTTTATTATTTAGACCATAAATGAATATTTTTAATCTAATTCTAGCTGGATTTTTCCTGCTTTTTTTCGCAATTATATTGAATGCTATCATTCAATTTCTTTCTAAAATGACTTGGTACGATTTGCTGATGAATATTAAAAAAAAACATGGTCAAAAAAGATGAAAGTAATTGATTTTTTATGGCTTTTTATCGGTTACCCTTTCTTTTTAGGATTAATAATCTATTATACGACACAAGTTTTCTTCATTTAATTTTAATAATTGTTTGTTGGATTTTTGTAGATTTATAAAAATTACTGAAATGAAAAAAATACTAGCTATCTTAATCTTACTCCCTTCTTTTCTAATGGCGCAGGATAAACTTACCTATAGTGATATTATTAAAATTAAAAACCAAGATATGTTTTTAAAAACAGTTATCGAAAAAGGTTATTCAGAAGGAAGTTCTAATTCTGAAAAAATTTATTATGGTAAAGGCTTATCCAAAGACAAAATGGAAGCTACAGACTGGGCAGAGTTTACAATACTTAGCGGAGAATTCTATTTCGAGCAAAGTAATTTAGAATACTCTAGAAAAAGAGCTAAAGGGAAACTTTGTTATTACGACCAAATTGTTTCTGAAATAAAAAGTACTTGTGAATACAACAAAATAATGAAACACTCATCTTCAAAAAATGGTTCTGTAAACTTTACTACTTATAAATGTCCTGGAGCCAAATATAAAGGCTACTTGGGATTTGCTCAGATTGATGGTAACGGAGTAATTCAACTATTTCCAAAATAGGGATTACCTATTTCTTTATTGGAAGTTGTTAACTAGCCTATTTTGAAAGTTGTAGGGAAAGAAATTTTTCCATTGCCCGATAGAACTCAAATCTATTTTCTTCGTTTCTAAAGCCATGTCCCTCGTCTTTTTTTACTAGATATTCAACCTCCACGCCTTTTTCCTTCATGGCCTTAACCATTTGATCAGACTCATCTACATTTACTCTTGGGTCGTTGGCTCCCTGAGCAATAAAAAGTGGAGCTTTAATTTTATCAACATGAAAAACAGGAGAAACTTCTCTTAGCATGGTGCTATCTTTCTCTACGTCACCAACCATTTCATACATCATCTCAAGCATTGGCTCCCAGTAAGGAGGAATGGTTTTCATGAAAGTAAACATA
>Ga0228634_1002119_pt1 | contig 10363 bp, 13 predicted proteins | sample 42DmetaG_FD_190063 | JGI IMG/M metagenome (GOLD analysis project Ga0228634, IMG submission 190063) | Seawater microbial communities from Monterey Bay, California, United States - 42D | ecosystem: Environmental > Aquatic > Marine > Coastal | place: USA: California | collected 2016-09-27
GACGGAACCTATAATGGTGGTTAATTGAATTCTTTTCTATCAAAGCTGATTATTTACAGCGGTTCGCTCGCGACGATATAGCGCTCGAGAAAAAGTGGTGGCAGACGAGTAGGTCTGCCATTGTTCAGGTTGGTGCAGACGAAATTGAAAAATCCGCGTGCCAGCGTCTTACCGGTATTAACGTTGATGATTTGAAATTGGCGTTTAAGTCTGAGTTTACCGTCGCTCTCGACAATCCAGGTAGCGATCCTCAGTCTGTCTAAATCATAGGCCGAGCCCAACAGATCGACATTGAATTTTACTGCAGCCATACCGCGAGCCAGTTTTCTGCATGTAGACTCAGGTAGGCCGACGGCGCTGGAATGGTCAAAGGCGCAATCGATCATCCACTTTATATAGTTGTGAGTGGAGACATGGCCGTAGCCGTCAACCTCGCTGGCGCTGACGACGGCATCAATTACAAATGGATTGCTGCGATCCCAGGTAAATTCTATTTCTCTGCTCCGAACTCGTCGATTTTCTCTGTGCCAAGTAGTATTGATATTACACCTTGCTATATTACAAAATCAAAAGGCGATTCAAAGAGTTCAGGGCCTGCTATGCTTCCCGCGCTCACAACAGGAATTCGACGAACATTCGAATTGAGTTTGCCTTATTTCCGTAATTACTTAAGAGAGCAATGGAACCATGCTGACTTATCGGGGTGTGCCCCTAGGGTGGGGTCTGGATAGGGCCATTTTGAGGTTTTAGGGGGTGGGTCTGAGTCCGCTTGACACGCGGGGTTATAATACAGGTCTTTCCACCATACAGAGGCCCTGAATATGCAGATCAAGCGGTTACTAGACGATCGAGAGGTGTTTGTTGGGGATAAATTGTTTGATGCTCAGGGGCGCTCCTATGCGTTTGTAGATCATCCTCGTGAGCAGTATCTCAGGACAAGCTCTGCAACCACTCCTCATGAGTCACCGCTGAAATAGTCAGATCAACGGCTAAGGAGATAATAATGCTTTAGCCGATACGTTTAATGAAACCTCGCTTCGTCCGGGAACCGCTGACGGCCGCTCGAATTGCTGAGTGCCAACTTGAGAATCTCTCATCATCTCCATTCTTGGCTCGAAAAACCCTCCATTCCCGTTTTCTCTAATTGTCACTTCTATAAGACTAGAAAAATTTTTCCCTAATAAATTAGCAGTCTCGCTAGCCTTACGTTCTAACCTATTTAGCACCATTGATAGCAACGATTCCGTAGCTTTTTTTGAAGCCTCATCTGATAGGCTATAGTTGAGTCCATTAACTTCCAACCCAGCAGCTTGTAACTGTCCGACAATTTCCAAAAGTTCAGAGCTATTAGAGCTGCTTAGTTTAAGACCTTGCTGCGCTCTCCATATAGGAATACCTAAACCGTTCTGTGGCGGCATTCCAGGCTGAATTGTATAGATGTAATACTGCCCTGTTGAATATTCAAGCTCTGAAACTGAATCTATAATTTCTAATGCAGCTGCTATGTTTTTATTAACTTCATTTTGAAGCGATATTTTCCCACTGCCTTGGGCTGAATATGAAAGAGAAGCGTTTAGAATGTCTTGTTCAACGCTTACAACCTCAGTTTCATCTAAATTGAGCAACAACTGCCCCGAATCAAGTTTTGTCAAATCAAAAGAATTCTGAGAAAAACAAGATGCTGATATCAAAATTAACGCAAGAGAAGTTATTTGAAATTTACCTTTAGTCATTTCCTATCACTCCTTTAAATAAATATAAAATTGTGTGAATGGAACGTTTCATAGCTTTGACCTTCCAAGCGCAGATTCGAGTATTCAGAATAGTATGTATACGGGTGCAATGGAACCATCCTGACTTATCGGGGTGTGCCCCAAGGGTGGGGTGCTGGCTGGGCGGTTACTAGGAAACAAGACCCCTACTCCATGCGTACTTGACACCCGGGGTTATAATACAGACCACCACCCTACTGAGAGGCTCCTAGCATGCAAATTAAGCGGTTATTGGACGAAAAAGAGGTGTTTGCCGGTAGTAAAGTGTTCGACGCTCAGGGGCGGTCCCATGCGTTTGTGGAGCTTTATGAAATTGAGATGCTGGGTAGAGAACTGGGAATGATCAGTGGGGGCATGGTTGGGAGGAAGGCAATGAAGTAATGTTTAGTTTTTATTGCAGTAAAAAACTTCAGTGTCCATAGTTGAAATTCGAATATCGAATTCATGTTGATACAACACGTTTTGAAAACTATTACATCACTCGGCTAGACTAGTATTACATACATTCTAGAAATCCTATCTGGTAAAAGGGAAATACTTCGGAAGAGGGGTCTGCTAGTTAGCAGTTAACTTCTAAAAAATACTAATTACGAGTCAGTGCTGTTCACATCAAATCGAACAATTTCTGTAAAATCGTGTTTGATAAAGTTACCGGCTTTATCTTGCAAGTAAATTGATGACAGACCCCATGTTCCTGGCGCTGAGCCAACCGGTAACACTAGATTTATTTCATATCGTTTCAAAATCGCTGGATCTCCATCAAAATAAAGCGAATAAAAATTGTCATGGTAGTGGTATTGAAAGTGATCAATACCCTGAGGATCACGTAGTGTATAGCTTACCTTTCCCAAGCCCGACTTATCATCTTTGGCATAGTAGACGATATTGACATAGGTTTCGCCATTAGGTGCATCAGGATTGCTTGGCGTGCCGGATATCGAAATATTATTAAGATCTAATGAAGGCGGAGTGCTATCCGGATTATTCGTCGTAACTAAGATTCTATTATTTCCGAGGTCTATTTCACTTGCATACGAATAATTATTGTTTCCCGCGGCATCAGATGTTCTTAACATGTTAGCGGAATAGTAACCGCTGGGATAAAACTCAGTAATATAGAATTTATTCACACAGGTTTTTGTAGTGAAGTCGTATGCGCCATAGGCATCACGAAAACTATAATTACCATCTGGAACGAGGCGAGTGAAGCATTCAGTTACTCCCACGTTGTCTTCAGCTCCCCAAGTCACAGTTAATAATTGCAGTTCTCTTCCTACGTAATTTTCCCCACCATAATTGACATTACCTGCGGGTTCAATTTCCATACTAGTAGAACCAGCTGTAAAACTTGGGGCTTCCAAATCTTCCGACGGGTTATTAAGGTACATCTTCCAACCAAAGTCGTTTCTGCCCTCAAAACGCTGATTACCCACCGCGTCCGTGATACTAATTTGCCGAGGTGCCCAATAACCCTTGGCAGCAGTCCTTTCAATCCTCAATCTGCCTTTCAAGGTGGTTCCAAGCCCCCCACTATTTCCCGAATAATTATTAGCCTCATCTGTCGGATACAAGTACATGTCCACAAAGGTATTTTGCGGGCTGAAAATTCTCATATACGCGTATTTTGCACCCTCCTCCGCTAAATCCAGTGCATGCAGTTGTATCTCCACATCCAGCACCTTATCGTGGTCTAATTCACCAGTCACACTAACGTCAACCGACTTAATTTTTCCTGGGTAAACGTAATCAGGCCATAGATTATAAACCTGGAAGGTAAGATCCTCCCTGATGAGGGAACGGTAACGCGTCCCGCTCATAATGTAGTCGCGAATGAATTTATATTTTGGAAGAGACCTAGACCGCAGCTTATCTGGGTTGACCACATAATAAGCTATAGACTCTGCCATATCTTCATTTGGGTTCTTTAAATGCGCATAAGCACTCACAAATTCGGTGGTCTTTGTGGTGTACCAATCTCCATTCTCGTCTCTTTTCCATCCCGCAAGTTGGATCCAGTCGTTCCTCAATTGCTCACTGAATAATTTAGACCACAAAAAATGTGCCTTCTCATGAATTATGAGCCGTTGTAAATACCCTTGCCCTATATCGCCTTGGAAGGCAGATTCCATAAACTCAATGTAACCCGATTCACTCCAGGCGACCGCCGGAGCAGTCGAATACAGCGGATGAGTGGTGCCGTTTAATCTTCTAGCTATAGAATGAAGTCCTGTAACTTTGTGCATACCATCTGGCATCTCTTCAAAAGCTTGAATGAGATTAAGTAGTTCATCGGGGTGAAAATTCTGAAAAGACGCGGCATTTTCTTGGGTGGTTGATTCGGTTAATTCCGTATAATTTGATATCAACGTCGAAACCGCGAACTTCTCATTGAGAATTTTTTCGACCGCTAAGGCATCCGCTCCATCTTCGGTTATATATCTGACAAGAGCATTAAAAAGTCTTTTTGAATAGAATTTACCAACATCTCCGTCGAGTCGAACTAGAAAGGGGTTCGCGTAAACAAACGCCTCCTTGGCTATAAATACTGTTGTGGCGGTGCCACTTTTCTGTATTTTTATATCGTTCTCAAGAAAATAATCGACCAAAACCCATCTAGTTGACGTTGCCAGCGAGGTTGCCGAGTTGTAAGGGTCAACCATTTCTTGGGGGATTTTCCGCAATGTCTCTAAAAGTCGATAGGCGTATTCCTGACTCCAAATTTGATACTCATTATCCAGCGTTATCTTATAATCTTTGCTTAACGTAATCGCGGCTCCGGTATCAAAGAATGGATCCACAACACCAAGGACCGTTAATTCAGGTGGAGTATTTACATAGGAACTATATTCCGAGCCTGACACAGAAACATCTTCTTCCCAATGGTATTTAAAATTAGCAGTATCTAATTCAGTCGCTGAGAAATTTAAAGCCAGATCATTGCCTAATTTAGAATTCGTATAGGTGACTTTCTGGGTCGGAGAGAACTTATAGCCCTGCCCGTTAAATTTAATGGTATAAGTTCCGCTTTCGAGTCCGCTAACACTAAATGCGTTTCCCTTTACTATTTTTGTTGTGATTGACTTATCAGAAATTACTGTTATCTGTGCTGAATCCCCTTCCTTCAGGCCAGTTAGAGAGCCATTAAGTTCGGGACCCACTAAAGGCAGTAAACTTGAGGTTAATGCTAACTCTGTAATGCTACCTAAAAGAAATTTGCCTTCACGGTAAAACAGCGTTAGTTCGTAATCACTAATCACTGCTTCCTTACTGATTACTCTCGCGACTGGAATTGTCAGCAAATTATTTGAGGAAGAAAAAAAATTCTGAGTCGTTGTAAAGGTAATCGCCTTAGCAAAGGTGACGGCAAAACTAAAGCCATCCCAGGTCAGTTCGACATCATAATAATCGTTAGTATCAACTCTAACTGTTGGAATTTTTAAGACATTTGTAGTGGTATCAAAGATGGCCGCGTTAGGTGAGCTGGAGCTCCCCAAGGCCCCGAAAGAGGCGAAAATTAGTGCCAAGGCTAAGCCGCTGAAGATTCGAACCCTGTATAAGCAAAATTTTCTTTCCATAACTACCTCTGCGAATGCCAAGTTCGAAAAAAAAGCAGAAATTGCGCATCAATTCTGCCGATCGCGAAAAATATAGCGCCTATTTTATTAGATGACTTTTTTCATTGCCTCAGAAATACCTAACCGTCCGTCCACAATAGTATGTACTAGCAGAATAGGGAACCTTTCTATGCAAGTGGGTACCCCCGGAGGTGGGGTCTGGATACGGCCATTTTAAGGTTTTAGGAGGTGGGTCTGAGTCTGCTTGACACGCAGGGTTACAATACAGGCTTAACCGTTACACAGAGGCCCTAAATATGCAGATCAATCGGTTACTGGACTATCGAGAGGTGTTTGTTGGCGATAGAGTGCTCGATGCTCAGGGGCGCTCCTATACTTCGCAAGCCGTTATTGACCGAAGGAGTATTCTTTCTGAGAATTGAAGGACGATTTTTTTATATTTATGGCCACGAGAGGCATACAACGAGGAATCAATTGGTATGTTTTTTGGTAGGTATTTCAGGGATTAGGTCGTAAGGCACTGAAATATATAGAAATATGGCGGACCGGACGTCCGCTTTCGAGGGTTAAGCAGACCCTCATTTACCGCGATGATTAAATTCTGCGGTGATCAGCTTACGGCAATCAGTTGAGTTATACAAAGCGATAAGGGCATCAGCTTCCTTCTCTGCAAGTAGCCCGAGACGAGTTCTGCAGATGAATTTGCAGACCTATTGATTGGGAAGCGCAATACTCTTAATTAAAATTTGAGAGGCAGTCTTCTGGGAAACTATTCAGGTAATCTAAGAATGTAGGAATAACTAGGTTTGACCAAATAGGCCGAATGTGACAATTATTCCAGTGTAGTGAGATTCTTTGATCAGCTTGCTGCCAAACATCCTCTGGCAAAAGGCCTAATTCATATTGCTGAAACGCATTTTGTATGGTTACGCCCCTAATAGAAATTAGCTGGCGCCATACAGACCTCACTTCTTCTGACAGAGTTTCTGGATTAAGGGTAGCAATATTCGATTTATCTATTAGATCTCTGCCAATATGCTCGTCACCTAACAATATGAGCTGACTGTCTAAGAGCATTTGATTTCTTGCCTGTATCTGCTCTCCAAGCGCTATCGTCTGTGTTTGTTTCATTTGAAGGCCTACAAAAATAAGAGACCCAATAATTCCAAACATTCCGGAAATTTGAATGAAGTCATTGATTTCTAATTTTTTCATTGGGCGCACCTGTCTGGTAATTCATCGATATAGTCTATTAATGGCCTGTAGCTAACCATACCTTTGTAAATAGATCTTAGATGGCATTCTGAATAACGAGAATAAATATATCTTTCAACTTGCGCCCATAGGTCTTCGTTAAGAAGACCCATTTCATTCTGTATGAAATTATTCTCGTTCAATGTCCAAAACCAGCGCTGAATCTGCTCTCGAATCACCTTCTGCTTTGGGGACATTTCATCCCAGTCTATTCCTGAAGTGATAGCTTCTTCGCCAATAGAACCCATCAACTCCAATTCAGCAAGCAGCCGGCTTGAATTAAGCTCGGTTCTGGCTTGCTGTTGGCCTGCTAGAGCTATTCGCTGTGATTGCTGTAGCTCAAGGCCAACAAAGATTAGAGAGCCTATAACACCTATAGTGCCAAGCAAGTTGGTTATACCTCCGAGCGATACTGCACTAGTAATATTCATAGACTAAATTCTTCTCATTGTGAGCGGAAACAATATTATTCCAGCATATTATGCGAACAACATATATTCCAGTATGAGAAAAATCTAATTCGATGTGCACTTAAATAGCTTTAGCCACCAAGCGGTGGATGTGAGCGAGTGTGTTAAAATCGGAACCTCTAGAGGATTGCAGAGGTGTCTAATAAATCATGAGCGAATCTCAGAATGGGAGGCCACCTGCCGTACTCTCGCCGAAACAAGTTGATCAGGTAGAAGCGCTTGCAGCTGTATTCACGAAAGCCCAGATGGCCGCGTACTTTGGCGTTACTGAAAAGACGCTCAGGGCTATAGAGCAGCGACAACCTGAGGTTTTTACCGCTTACAGGCGGGGTAGAGCTCGAGCCGTGGCCGATGTTGGCTCTGCTTTGTACCAAAAAGCTCTGGAAGGCGACATCAGAGCGATGCAGTTCTACTTAAAGACTCAGGCTGGATGGAGCGGAAAGAGCCGGCTGGAACTATCCAATACAGACGAATCGCAGGATCAGAGATGGACTATTGAGCTTGTCGGGGCAAGCTAATTGGCGGCGAATAGTTAAGTAACAATAAAAAGTTAAAATTTACAACTGGTTGGGAGCGCCTCAAGTATATCTCTAAAGCCTTGCTCTACAAGACCAATTCTCCAATTCCAGATGTCCTTCATTTCACACACAAAAAGATCTCCGCGAATTGCACGTAGCTTTGCTTCCCAGACAGATTCAGTCATTAAGCCGTTGCTGTACTGAAAGTAATCATTTTCATGAAGTGTCCATTGGATATTCAGTATATTCCTCGCACCTTTTTCAGCACTTGTGAAAAGACTATCGTTGTCTGGAGATTTCGAAGCCGCGGTAAAAAAATCTAAATTAGCTGCTGTATAAGTACCGATAAAGGAAATGATAACGTTCATTCTATTATTCATCTGATCAGCAATGGCTAATTGGCGTGCTTGCCTAAGTTCGAAGCCCACAAATATTAAGGAGGTAACGACTGCTGCTGCGCTGATTAGGGAAATTACACGCTCTGTCATGGAAATATCCGTAAAAAGGTTAAAGGCTCTTTAAATTCGCAGCCTTCTCCCAACACATTTTGGGTTCAAGCAAGCATTTTTATAAAAATTTCGTCTCGTTTAATTATTCGAAGTATATTCAGAAATTAGAGAATTAGCTAATACCATAGTTATCAGTGTTGCAGATAAATGTCATTCCAATTACGAAGATGTACTGCCTGATAGGAAAACTTACTAGCCAAGTGTGAATGGTGAGCAGGCGGCCTAGATGAGAATTAATCTCATTTGAATGCTTTTTAATCTAATCGAAATCACAGCAGATGCCCGCCATTCGCGGACGTGCAGACGATCAATCACTGATTTAATTCGGTTGAAGTTAGACTTTTAAATACGCCATTAGAGCGGGTCTTTTGGGAGGCAATCGACCGTATTTCAAATGTCAATTGGAAGCGATGGGTACTCTGCGCCATCGAAGACAAACGCGAGGATGTCGGACGTGCCACTCGCCTCAGAGACATGCTACTTGAAGCAGCGATGGATGGTCAGTGTAGTGCCTAATGAGCTGTGTAACCACTGATTTAATTCAATTTAAGTAAGACTTTAAAATAAAGGCACAGCGGCAATGTCTCCGCTGCACCTGTGTGAAAATTAACTCCAAGCGTCATAGACAGCGCCGGTCCAAGTTTTTTTGATAAGGTCGAGGGTCGATTCAGCATAATTTTGATCGCCGTTGCTTGCGTTATCCAACCCTTTCGCGTGTAAAAGCGTGCCTTCTCGTTTCCATAAGCCTTGCAATGAAGCTGCTATCATTTCGCCTTCCTCCGTTATTGTTCGAGCATCACCAAGATATGTGCCGGTATTTCTATCGCTCGAACTAGAGAGTAGCGTGATTGAAACATAGACTCTTCCATACTTCCCAACCTCCGCTTCCATATTTAGCGTTGTAGAGTCGGCGTCTACTGAAATAGTGCTAATTTGAAAACTAAAATCTGAAATTTTGTTCATTCTATTACCCCGTAATTTGAAACATTTTGAATTATAAATATATTGCATTTGTGTCAATATCATCTTTATATTGGCAGCGTTTACTATGATTATATTCATTCAATAAGCAAGGAAAATTTCATGAGTGAAATTATCGGTACTTTTGAGTTAGATCATATATGCAATACCTTTACGACTGACGAAAATAATATGATTACAAACCACACAAACTGGCGCGGTACAGCTGAAGGTTTTGGCGAGTTGTACAATTCTGTGTATTCTTGCGAAAACTCTTTCCTGACGTACATTACCGCTTCTTCCAACTGAGTCTATAATTTCAACTAAACACAGGATTTGATTATGAAATATTTGCTAACGATGATGTTTACAATGGTATTTTCTTCTTATGCTATAGCAGATCATCATGCTCTGGCACTTGAAGCTCGGATTGCAACAGTAGATTTTTCTATTACTTCAATTGATTTGGGTAGCGATTTATCAGTAATAACAGCTGAGACAGATACAGTTGAGTATGGGAAGTCTTATGTTAGCTATCATCTCACTTACAACCGTGATGGTAATAGCGGTAGCTACACCGTACAAGCAAGAGGGTTTGCGGATGAAAGCGCAACTGTTTCGGCTTTTGGCGCTGGGATTTGGACGAGAGACGGCCATTTAGTTGTTATGACCGGCACAGCGATGGTTTCAGATGGAAGCCTAAATTTGGATAAAATCACCTTAGATCCACTTAAGCGTACACTGACTGCTGATATCTATGCGCTTAACTAGAGCCTGAGGTATGCGTCATTTAAGGCTGAAATTATCAATCCATCCAAAAGAAATGCATAAAGATAACAGCATCGTAAGCTAAGCCATTAGCTGGGATGAACTCGAACCTGTAGAGGACAACGTTCCTCTACAGGCCTTTGTTTATGTGCAAGTAGTAGCCGGTTACAAATAGGAATAAGGGATGTCGGACGAGCCGCTCATCTCAGAGGTGTGCTGCTTGATGCTGCGATGCGAGGTCAGTTTCAAGCCTAAGCAAGTACCTCTTTACTTCGAACCGTCAGTTTAAGCCAGGCGTGCCTCGTCCCAGCCCGTCAAAGAGATCAAGCATCTTCTGTCGCCAGGCCTCGACTGGATCGTTGTCATCCAACAGCGAGCCTCTATAGGTCGTTTTCGCCCACATTAACCCGCCCATCACACAATAGTCAGAAAATGCCGGATCAGCGCCCGAAATGAAGGGTTGCTCCGCCAGAGTCTGACGAAGAGGTTCCAGCGCCTTTTCGTGCGAATCAATTGCTTGGGCCTCCATCGCGCGGA
>Ga0228634_1002121_pt1 | contig 10355 bp, 6 predicted proteins | sample 42DmetaG_FD_190063 | JGI IMG/M metagenome (GOLD analysis project Ga0228634, IMG submission 190063) | Seawater microbial communities from Monterey Bay, California, United States - 42D | ecosystem: Environmental > Aquatic > Marine > Coastal | place: USA: California | collected 2016-09-27
CTGTTTAGAAGAGAATATGGATTTTGAATGGTTATCATTCTAGGTAATTCTTTTTTAGATTCTTCTAAGAAACGCATTGTCCCCCAAGGGTTTTCATTGGATATACCAATATGACGAATTTTGCCAGTTTTAATTATTTCATCTAATGTGTGAAGTACTTCGTTAAAATTATCTTTCCACTTTTCATTTTTATCGTATTTGTACCCTCTTTTTCCAAATCTGTTGGTATTTCTTTCTGGCCAGTGTAGTTGATATAAGTCTATATAGTCTGTTTGAAGTCTCTTTAGACTATTGTCTACCGCTTCTAAAAGCCCTGCCTTTTCAAATCCAGTAGTTCTAATGTGTTTGGTGTAATCTCCAGGGCCAGCAATTTTAGTAGCTAATACAATAGAATCTCGTTTTTTACTTTTTTTAATCCATGAACCAATAATTCTTTCTGTATTGCCATATCTAGTAGCTTCTGCGGGGACCGGATACATCTCTGCTGTGTCAATGAAATTAACTCCTCTTTCAAGAGCGTAATCTATTTGCTGGTGTCCTTCTGTCTCAGTATTTTGTCTACCATAGGTCATAGTCCCCAGACATATTCTACTTACTTTAATATTGGTATTGGGCAAAAAGTTATATTTCATCTATTATTTTTTATTCATAACACTATTCTGTTTGTCAATAGATTCTTGATGAATAGCTTTGAGTAACTGCTGAATAAAAAGTTCACTCAAACCATTTTCTTTTCCATATTCCACCCTGGATTTTAACATATCTATCCATCGTTTATTTTGTAGTATGGTAACCTCGTTTTCTTTTTTATGAACACCAATTTTCTCGACTAAATCCATTCTTCTTTTCAACACATCAAGTAATTCAATGTCTAAATCGTCTATCTGAATTCTAAGCTGTTTTAAAGTTGCTTTAAATTCTTTGTCATCAGTTTCAAAGTTTCTAATTACAAGCTTATTTAATATTTTTTCCAATTCTGCTGGAGTAATTTGTTGTTTCTTATCACTCAATGCATTTTTTGGATCAATATGGGTTTCAATCATAAGACCGTCGTAGCTCATGTCCATGGCCTTTTGAGCAATTTCTAAAATGTGGTTACTATTTCCAGTAATATGACTAGGGTCACAAATCATTGGAAGTTTTGGAAACTTTCTTTTTAAATCTAGAGCTAATTGCCACTGAGGGATATTTCTATATTTAGAGTTATTATATGTAAAAAATCCTCTATGAATAGCTGCTATATTATTAATCTGAGAATCTAAAAGTCTTTCAATAGCTCCTATCCAAAGATTTACCTCAGGATTTATTGGGTTTTTAACCATTACTGGAATATCAACTCCTTTCAGAGAATCTGCTATTTCTTGCATTGCAAATGGATTTCCAGTAGTTCTAGCACCAATCCAAAGTATATCTACTTCGTGTTTTAATGAGAGTTCTACATGCTTTGCTTTGGCAACTTCTACCGTAGATTTTAATCCGGTTTCTTCTTTTACTTTTTGTAACCATCGAAGTCCTTTGGATCCAATTCCCTCAAAACTATTGGGTCTTGTTCTTGGTTTCCAAATTCCTGCTCTGAAAATTAAATTTTCATGTTTTTTTAATTGGTGAGCAGTCTCTAAAGTTTGTTTTTCAGATTCTGCACTACAAGGACCTGCAATTACAATAGGTTTGGATAAGCCAAATATATTTTGAAAATTGTTAATCATTATATTTAACGAAGATATTTAGATAATTTTATTACAGTAAAAATTGTTTAATAAACTTATATTTATTTAGTAAATAAGATACAATGGTTCACGGTACACACAACGCAATTCAAGACGATAGAAATAACCACATAAAAATATATGTAAACGGAGAGTTTTTAGACAGAAAAGATGCTAAAATAAGTGTTTTTGATAGTGGGTATTTAGTAGGAGATGGAATCTGGGAAGCAGTGAGACTATATAGAGGAACACTTGTTTTTTTAGACGATCATTTTTCTAGATTATGGTCTGCGGCAAAAGCTACTGGAATAAAATTGCCATATTCAAAAATAGAATTAAAATCTATTGTAGAAAAGGTTTTATTAACCAATAACATGCAAGATGGTGTCCATGTTAGGATAATGGTAACAAGAGGTATTAAGAAAACTCCTTCACAAGATCCAAGACTTACAATAAGTGGTCCTAACTTGGTAATTATTCCAGAATACAAAACGGCAGATCCCACTTCAAAGAATAAAGGAATCAAACTTTTCACTTCCACTATTAGAAGAGGTTCTCCAGATTATTTAGATCCTAAACTAAATTGTCACAGTAAATTACATGAAGTTCAGGCCTTGATTCAGGCAATTGAAGCAGGGGCAGATGAGGCTTTGATGTTGGATGTTAATGGTTTTGTTTCCACTTGTAATTCAACCAACTTTTTCATCATTAAAAATGGGATTGTATTTACTTCTACTGGACAATATTGTATGAATGGAATTACTAGACAAAAAATAATAGATGTTTGTAAAGCAAATAATATTGAGGTTAGAGAAACCAACTTTTCTCTTTTTGATGTTTATGCTGCTGATGAAGCATTTGTCACAGGAACCTTTGGTGGTGTAACGCCTGTGATTTCAGTAGACGGAAAACTTATCGAGAATAATTCAAATATTGAATTCTCAGCGACTTTAGAAAAACATTATAAATCACTAGTTGAAAGTCAGATTAAATGAGTAAGGTAATATGTATGTGGGCCAGTCCAAGAAATATTTCAACGGCAATGATGTATTCCTTTGCACAAAGAAAAGATGTGGTAGTAGTGGACGAACCATTCTATGCATATTATTTAAAAAATGTAAATCCAAAGACTTCACATCCAGGAAAAACAGAGATATTAAATAGCCAATCTTCAAATTTTAAAAAGGTTTTAGAGGAATTAAATCAACTCTATAGCAAAGAGCTTCTTTTTATAAAAAATATGACCCATCATTTAAACGGTCAAATGGTAGGTTTTGCTAAAAATTGGAGTAATGTTATCCTTACTAGATCTCCAGAAAAGTCTATTGCTTCTTTTTCTAAGGTTATAAAAAATCCAACTATACAAGATTTAGGTTATAAATTACAATTTCAACTGGCCAAAGAATTCCAAAAAAACAAAATAGACTTTTATTTGTTAGAGGCTGAGGATTTACTAATGAACCCAGAAAAGCACTTGAGAAAAATTTGTGATTTTTCTAATATTAAATTTTCTAAAAAAATGCTTAGTTGGCCTAAAGGAGGGAATATTGCAGATGGTGTATGGGCAAAGTATTGGTATGAAAATGTGCATAATTCTACAAGTTTTAAGAAGGCTAATTCTCAAGAAGAGATACTATTACCAGTAAAATATAATTCACTTTTTAAGGAAGCTAGTTTTTATTACGATGCTTTAAAAAATATCTGATTAAAATAAAATATTAATTCAGCCTTTAAATTGGTAAGTTTAACCCTTGAACTATTTATCTGTAGAAAATATAAGTAAGGCTTTTGGAGAAAAAGTGCTTTTTGAGGGGTTGAACTTTGGACTAAATTATGGGGATAAAGTAGCTTTAGTTGCCAATAACGGCTCTGGTAAAACCAGTATGCTAAAAATTATAGCAGGAAAAGATGTGCCTGGAACAGGCAAAGTAACTGTTAGAAATGGAATTAGAATTGGTTATTTAGAGCAAGAGCCTGTTTTTAATGAAAAATTAACTGTAAACGAATTATTGTACAGTTCAAATGTTGAGGTAGTTAGAATAATAAGAGAATATGAATCTGCTCTTGAAATGCAGACCAATGATTACAACGACACTACAGCCGAAAGGTTTGAAAAGTGCTCTGTTAACATGGAAAAAGTCGATGGTTGGAATTTTGATAATAAATTAAAGCAAATACTTTCAAAATTTAAGATAGTAGACTTAGAAGCAAAGGTTGAAATGCTGTCTGGTGGCCAAAAAAAGCGTTTGGCTTTGGCATTGTTGCTAATAGATGCACCAGAAATGTTGTTGCTTGACGAGCCAACTAATCATTTAGATATTGAAATGATAGAATGGCTTGAAGATTATCTAAAAAATGAAAATATCACACTGTTAATGATTACCCACGATCGTTATTTTTTAGATCGTGTTTGTAACCATATTCTAGAACTAGAAGATGGTAAGTTGTATCACCATAAAGGTAATTACAGCTATTTTCTACTAAAAAGAGACGAAAGGGAAAGCAATTTTAATGTAGAGCTATCTAAGGCTGGGAGACTAATGAAAAAAGAACTAGAGTGGATTAGAAAATCTCCTAAGGCTAGAACTACAAAATCAAAAGCTAGAGTAGACAATTTTGAGGTGATAAAAACAAAAGCAACTTCTAAAAAAATAAAGCAAGAATTAAAACTTGAGGTGAAGATGAGTAGAGTGGGAGGTAAGATATTAGAACTTAAAAAAGTATATAAATCTTATGGTGATCTTAAAATTTTAAGTGGTTTTGATTACACTTTTAAAAATGGTGAAAGAATTGGAATAATAGGAAGAAATGGAGTAGGTAAAAGTACTTTTTTAAATATAATTACTCAGTCTCTAGAGGCTGATAGTGGTAAAATTAATGTTGGTGAAACTATTGTATATGGTTATTTTACTCAGAAAGGAATACAGTTAAAACAAGATAAGAGAGTTATTGAGGTGTTAAAAGATATTGCCGAAGTAATTGTTATGTCAGATGGTAAGAAAATTACTGCATCTCAATTGTTAGAACATTTTATGTTTCCATCTAGTATGCAATTTACCTATGTTTCTAAATTAAGTGGGGGAGAGAAAAGAAGATTGTATTTACTCACGGTTTTAATGAAAAATCCAAATTTTTTAATTTTAGACGAGCCTACCAATGACTTGGATTTGCTCACACTTAATAAGTTAGAAGAGTTTTTGCTAGATTTTAAGGGTTGTCTTATATTGGTTTCCCACGATCGTTATTTTATGGACAAATTAACCGATCATTTATTTATATTCAAAGGTAATGGGGTTATAAAAGATGAATATTCTAGTTACTCAGAATACAGAATTAAGATAAATGAAGAACTGAAGCTTGAAAAAAAGAAAGAGAAAAAGGCTTTGTCTGAAAGTGGTAAAGAAAACACTTTTTCCTATGAAAATAGAAAAGAGCATAAAAGTTTAGAGAGACAGATAGAAAAGCTTGAGGAACAAAAAAAACAAATGGAGGATTTCTTTAAAGATTCTAGTGTAAGTTATGATCTAATGCATCAGAAGGGAAAAGAATTGGAGGCTTTAAATAATCTTTTGGATGACAAGCTAAATAGATGGATGGAGTTAGAAGAACTTAGGAACAAAACATAAAAAAAGCCCACCGATAGGCGGGCTTTTAAATTCATTTAAAAAGTAAATTAAATTACTTTTACATTTACTGCATTTAAACCTTTGTTACCTTCTTTAAGTTCAAATTCGACTTTATCGTTTTCTTGGATTTCATCAATTAAACCTGATGAATGTACAAAATGTTCTTCATCTGTTCCGTCTTCTTTGATAAAACCAAATCTTTTGGTGCTATCGTAAAATTTTACTGTTCCTTTATTCATTATTGTAATATAATTTGTGTTTTAAAGAGGCAAATGTATAATATTTTAATTAAATAAATTCAACTTGTCTAACTATTCTAATGGTATTTGAAAATATATTAGATAAGTATTTAGGTTAATTAATCAAACTATTAAACACACGTTTTTTTATAATTATTACGCATTTTTTTGTATATTTACTATATGTTAGCTCTGTTAAAAAGAATAATTAAAGTACACTTTTTGATACTTGCACTACTCATGAGTAGTAATGCAGTACTTTCTCAGCCCAACAATAATTTAAGTTCTGGAAAAATTTTTCAAGCTGAAGAAAACGTTGAGTTAAAGCAAAAGATTTACCAACTTAAATACTCAGATCCTAACCTAGCCATTTCTATTTGTTTAAGTTCTTTAGAAGATTATATTCCTTTAGGCCCTAGTTTGTTTACGCTATATCTATACAGTACATTAGGAGAGTTATATCTTAAAAAAGACCTTCCTGTCTTAGCGCTTTCTTATTTGGAAGATGCTATGTATGAGTATGAACTAATTAAAAGAGAAGGTATTGTGTTCAATAACTCAGAGCCTACTCAGCAGCCTTGGCTTACCATAAATATTGGAAATATATTTTTTAATCAAGGTCAGTACAATAAGGCCTTAGAAAGATATGAGTTAAGTAAAACATATTTTTCTCAATTAGATTCCTTATTACCTAAGATAAGAGGATTATCTACTACTTATAACAATATTGCACTTGTTCAAATAGAACTTGAAAATTACAATCTTGCTTTAGAAAATATTACAAAAGCATTTAATCTAAGGGTTAATAATAAATTTAATCCCATTGATATTGCACATTCTTTTAAATCTTTTAGTGAGTTGTATTATATCTGGAATATGCAGGACAAGGGTAATTTATACCTAGAAAAAACCGATAGCCTCAATAGAATGATACAAGAAGAGAAATTATCCACCAAATTTAAAGATTTTGACGATTTAACCTTTAAGCTTTTGGATAACTATTTAGGAAATTGTTATGAATATAAAGGCGAGTATTTATTTAGGCAAAAGAGATTTGACCAAGCATTAGATGCATATAATAATGCTTCCAACTATTATGGAGAATTTACTTTTCAGAAAGTTAGTTTATTAAATAAAAAAGCAAATGTTTATTATATGCTATCAGATCATGATAACTGTTTGAAAGTTATTGAAGAATGTATTTTACTTTCTAAAGAACAAAATTTACAAAATGAAGAGGAAATTGCTTTAGAATTAAAAATTAAAGTACTTAACAAATTAGGTTTAACACAAGAAATAGAATCTACATTAGATGAAATTCTAAAAAATAAAGAATATCGTTATACAATTCAAATAAGTCAGTTGCTTACTGGGTTAGAGTCAAAAAATGAAATACTCATAAAAAAAGCTGAAATAAAAGATGAAAAGGAAAAGAACTCTCGTATTGTTTTCATTTCAATTATAGTAATTCTAATACTAGCATTTGCTACTGCATATTTTCTTTCTAGAAAAGTTTATTTAGACAAGCAGATGATTATAGTAAATCAAAACGAAAAAATTGCCAAATCTGAACTGGAGCATAAGAAAAGAGAGCTTGCTGCTATTTCTACCAATATAGTTCAAGAGAATGAGCAGGTATCTAATATTTTGAAAGACTTAAAATATTATAGTTCATTATTAAAGTCTGAAAAGGATAGAAACTCATTTAATCCATTAATTAAGTCCATTAATAGAATACTCTCAGAAAAGCGTAAAGAAGATTTGTATTCTGACCAGTTTAATGCTGCTTATCCAGGCTACCTTGAGTATTTAACAAGAACTTATACTGAGCTTACTACTTCGGATCTTAAGCTGTGTACTTTTCTACGTATGAACCTAAATACAAAGGAGATAGCTGACATAATGGGGCTTTCAGTTAGGTCTGTGGAAAGTAGAAGATATCGTTTACGAAAAAAACTCAATTTGAGTAAAGAGGAAGACTTAGTAAGTAATTTAATTAGTTTAAAATATTAATACTTATATACTACTCAAAGTTAGTTTTTTTAATTTTTCTAACCACTCATACACGCTTTTACCACTCATTTATAACCTAATTACTTCTTTCAGTTCTTGCTTTTATTAAGTTTGTATTGTTAATAAAATAAATGCGCAAACTTTATTTACATATTTTATTTCTGTTTTTGGTAATAAGTTTTAATACTTATTCACAAACTGCTACAACTCCATTAACCAATTCTCACGCTATTGTTGAGAATAATCCTGTTTCCAATGCATTTTATGCATATATAAGTTCTGGCAATCATGTCTTTACTGGCTCATGCTGTGGACAGCAAGGTGGTTCATCTGAAAAAGTTGTTGTTACCTACGAAAGTTTAAATCTTACTCTTACAAGTCAGTTGATTTCTGAAATTAAAAATTCAACAAGCACGTATAATGATAATGGAACTGCACCTAACCTACTTTCTTTCAATGGTGGTATTAGTGTAGGTGATGTGGTAAATGTATACATGGTTTACCTTAACGACAATATTGATCGACGCTCAAACTCAACCTATGGTGAAATTGAATTTGAAGGAGAAATTTTAGCAGTAGGTATGGATTGGCAACATACTTTGTGGTTCTCAGGAATTAATAATCCTAATCTTGGAACATACGATTATCCAAGGTGGTCTTGGGCTAACAATGATAACAAAGCTGGAAAATTTGAAGATAGAAAATTCGAACCAAATTCTTATTCATCAGGAAATTTTCAAAATGCTTGGGACAATATAAATTCTAACAAAGATTGGTTTCAATGCTTAACCGCTAACGGTTCTGTTTGTTCGCCAACTGGTGGATCTTATAATGGAAGTGCAGTTAAAAAGTTCAGATTGGGTTGTTCAAATGGAGCAAAAGGAGATTTCTTCAGAATCATCACAACAGTTGCATGTCAAGAACCTACAGGCGCAGGATCGATAGGAAATCCTCAAAGTGGATGCGGAAGTTTTAATCCTAATACTACAACAAATATTTCCTCTGGTTCTGGGGGCAGCGGTGGTACACCAACTTACTTTTGGCAATATTCTACCTCATCTAGTTCTGGACCATGGAACAGCATTGTTTCAAACTCCACTACTTACAATCTAGGTACAATTTCACAAACTTATTGGCTTAGAAGAGGATATTACCGATGTAATTCGTCTGCTGCAGTTTACACTTCTGCAGTTGAAATGACAGTTAATTCAATTCCTACAGCTAGTGCATCTGCTTCACCTGCTTCGGTATGTAGTGGTCAATCTACTACTCTTTCAGCTACTATTGTAAGTGGTGCTAGTTATGAGTGGAGGATAAGTGGAAATTCAACAATATTATCTACTAGTAGTACTTACAGCCCATCTCCTTCCTCGAATACAACTTATGAACTTACTGTAACAAAAAATGGGTGTAGTGCTACAGACAATGTAACTGTAACGGTTGGTACAGAGATTACTGGTGCAGGGTCTATTAACGGAGCTGAATCGCAGTGTACTTCTTACAACCCTGGAAATATTGTAAATTCACTTTCTGCTCAAGGTGGATCTGGTGGAACACTGACTTATTTCTGGGAAGTTTCTACTATATCCAACTCTACTGGCTTTACAACAATTGCAGGAGCTACATCAGCTTCTTATGATCCATCGTCTACCATTACCCAAACTACTTGGTATAGAAGAGGAGCTTACCGTTGTAGTTCGGGTTCTGCTCTTTATACATCTGCAGTTCAAAAAACAGTTGTTGGGACACCAGCTGCTAATGCATCTGCTTCTTCAAGCTCAATTTGTGCTGGTGCTAATGTTACCCTTTCTACATCTATTGTAGCTGGCCAAACCTATCAGTGGTCTACAGGAGGTTCTATTGTTTCTAATTCAGCTTCATATACAGCTTCTCCGTCAACCACAAGTACCTATCAACTAACAGTTACTCAGTACGGTTGTTCAGCAACAGACGATGTTACTGTAACTGTGAATGATGCACCCAACGTTAGTGTTAGTGGCGGTTCTTCGCAAGCAGCTTGTCAAGGCGGTAGTTTAACTTTATCAGGAACAGGAGCATCAAGCTATTCCTGGAATAATGGAGTTACAAATGGGCAATCTTTTTCTGCTCCAGCTAACACAACAACTTATACAGTTACTGGTACTGATGCAAATGGATGTACTAATAATGCGCAAGTTACCGTAAGTATAACTTCTTTATTAAATACAGCTAACCTGGAGCGTCCTGATAGTGAAACTTATAGCTGTAACGGAGGACAAATTGCAATTTATGGCCAGGTTTATGAGCCAGGAATTACAGATGGTCCTGGTCAAGGTGGAGGTATTACAGTTGAGTATGGGTACAGTACAACCAATTCTGACCCTTCTACTTGGACCAATTGGAGTACAGCAACTTACAATACTGATATTTTAGATGGTGGTTTATACGTTGAAGATGAATATAATGGTATTATTTCTCAAGCTCTTTATGCTTTAACACCAGCTACCTATTATTATACTTTCAGATATAAGTCTGCTGGTTGCGATTGGCAATATGGTGGTTACAGTTCAGCAGGAGGTGGTTTTTGGGACGGGTCTTCCAATATTAGTGGAGTATTAACAGTTACACCAGAAAGTGCAACTTTCTCTTACACTGCTAGTGCTTATTGTAAAGAACTTTCAAATCCTTCACCAACAGTTTCTGGTGTTACTGGCGGTAGTTTTACTTCTTCTCCGTCTGGTCTTTCGATTAACGCTACAAGTGGAGCTATTGATTTAAGTTTATCAACTGCA
>Ga0228634_1002145_pt1 | contig 10245 bp, 9 predicted proteins | sample 42DmetaG_FD_190063 | JGI IMG/M metagenome (GOLD analysis project Ga0228634, IMG submission 190063) | Seawater microbial communities from Monterey Bay, California, United States - 42D | ecosystem: Environmental > Aquatic > Marine > Coastal | place: USA: California | collected 2016-09-27
AAATTCTCTAGAAACTAAAATGTTTTTACTGTCACAGCTTTGAATTTCCTCAAATATTCTATAGTACTTATTTGTAGGAATATAGGTGATTTTTGAAAGTTTAGGAAAAACCCTTTTTTGTAAAAATGTACTTCCTGTTTTGCTAATTCCTACGTGGAAGTAAATATTTTTGTTAGTGCTTTCCATTTTGTGACCCCAATTAAATAAAGAAACTAAAAAAAGTGAAGATATCAATTAAAAAGTCTTTAAAACTACTCCAAGCACTTTTTAATCAATCTATTTATTGTTTTGGTAATCTTTTCTTGAAAAATATACCAAGGCCCTTTACTATAACTAAAATTGATCTAATCAACAGGAAAAGCCATTAATGTTTTAATTTCTTTATGATTCTCCAGAGTCATTAGAAAATCTTCTTCGACAAGCTATGCTACAAGATCAAAAAATGGAATTGTTTTTAAACTATCCAAAATATCTGTGTTAAAAGCAGTTCTTCTAGCATCTAGTCCTCCGCAGATGAACTCCAGCAAAACATGTTTTTTAACTGGAAATTGAAAAGAATAGTTTTCTTTTTTAGCAAAAACAGTGTCTTTGAATCCGCCTTCATGAACTTTTCTAATCACCAAAGGTGTTTTTTGACCGGAAATGAACACTAAGGAGCTTTCCTTTCGTTAAATTTTGATAAAACAAGAAAAGCAAAGAAACCCACAGAAAAACAAATGCCAAAATTAATTTTTAAAACTATAAATGTCATTAATTTCTTTTGGACAAGCAAAAGAACCTACAAATCAATTTTTATAGTCCATTTTAACAAACCAAAGAGCCAAATTTTAAATCTATAAATGCTGTAATACATAATCGGAACAACAACTAAAGTTAAAAAGGTTGCGAATGTCAGCCCATAAATAATGGCCAAGCTCATCGGCTTGAAAAAAATAACATTATCACCACCAAAAAATATTTGTGGATCCCAATCACTAATAAGGGTAAAGAAGTTAATGTTCAACCCAGAAGCAAGCGGGAAAAGACCAAGAATTGTTGTTATGGCTGTTAATAAGACTGGCCTAAGCCTTGTTTTACCACCCTCAATAACAGAGGCTTTGAAATCCTCATTAGACATTAAGGTAGTTTCGTCTAGATTAAGCTCTTCTCTTTTTCTTCTTCTAATAAGATTGGTGTAATCAACAAGAACTATAGCGTTATTTACAACAATACCAGCAAGTGATATTATTCCTACCATAGTCATTATAATTACAAAATCATTTCTGGAGATAACGATGCCTAAAAACACCCCCGCAAGACTTAAAACGACTGAAGATAATATAATAGCAGGGGATGAAAAAGCATTAAATTGAGTTACTAAAATCAATAAAATTAGAAAAACGGCAAACAATAAAGCGCCGCTTAAAAAAGCGAGTTCTTTTTCTTGGTCCTCCATTTGTCCAGTAAATTTATATTTGAACCCAGCAGTAATAAAATTTTTACCTGCATCAGAATTCTCAAACTCAGTTAGTTTATTTTTTACAACCGCAATAATTTCGTTGGCATTGTAACCTTCTTGAACGCCGCTAAAAACGGTAACAGTATTGTTTTGATTTTTTCTAACAACAGCAGCATGCTTATTGATTTTTTTAATGTTTTTTACAACAGCGCTTATTGGGACGCTTAGTTTAACTCCGCGATTGTTCATAAACATTATTTTTTGTTCTAAAATTGAAGACACATCGCTACGGTTGCTTTCATTATACCTAATGTTGATGTCATAATCTTCATCGTTAAAATTGTATGTAGAAACATCTTTTCCAAAAAGAGACGTTCTAATACTTTGAGCTATTTGACCAGTAGAGAGGCCAACTCTTTTAGCATATTCTCTGTTAATATCAATTTGAATTTCAGACTTATTAACTTCAACATCAAGCTTTAATTTTTGAATACCCGCAATATTTTTTTTAATTAAAAACTGCTGTAAAGATTCTGCCCTTTGGGTGAGCTCACCATAATTAGAAGACCCTGTTATTTCAATATTTATTGGCGGCTTTTGAGGAGGACCGCTCTGCTCTTTGTCCACCACAATTGTGATATCAGCATGAAACTTATCCTTTAGAGACTTCTCTATTAGGCTCTTTACATTGCTAGTGTTTAACCCTTTTCTGTGAGAAAACTCACAAAAAGAAACTGTAATTCTTGCTTTGTGAGGAGTCTCACCAAAAGATGGCCCGCTGTTTGGGTCAGAGGTCCCCTTACCAACCTGCTCTATAATAGACTCAACAAAAGGTGTTTTTGTTGTTTTGTTATTTATTAATTCTACATCTTCTGCCTGCAAGTAGGAAAGAGTATCTTTTTCTGAAATAGGGGAACTTAAAACACGATTAATTTCTTTACTTATTGCTACTGTTGCTGCATTGGTTTCTGCAATATTTGTTCCTACCGGAAGCTCTACAAAAACATTAATATAGTTTGGTTGATTTTCAGGGAAGAATAACACTTTTGGAGGAAAAATACCCGTTAGGACAAAAGACAAAATTAGAGTGAAAAAAGTGCCTGTAATAATCCAAATAGGTCTTTTTTTCTGTAGAACCCAGCTCAAGAACTTTTGATAGCCAACTTCTAATTTTGGCAAAAATCTATTTTGAAACCACACAGTTCCAGGGACAAATAATAACCCGTTTAACAGAATAAGACCAGAAAGAATAATTGACAAATTGCCCAAGCTCTTGAACCCAGAAATCAACAATAACACACCGACAACAATAAAAGCTCCGAAACCTTTAACAATTTTTCCTTTTTTTGGAGTGCTACTTTCAACTTTCATCAAAACAGACAGCAAAACAGGTGTTATTACTAAAGCAACAAATAAAGAAGAACCCAGGACAATCATTAATGTTATAGGCAAATATTGCATGAATTCACCAACAATTCCCGGCCATAATGCCAATGGAACAAAAGCCGCTAATGTTGTAGCTGTTGAAGCTATAATAGGCCATGCGACTTCGCCAATTCCTTTTTTTGTGGCTTCAAAAGAACCAAGCCCTTCGTCCATTAAACGGTATACGTTTTCAACAACTACTATTCCGTTGTCAACCAACATCCCCAGAGCTAAAACCAACGAGAAAAGCACCATAATATTCAAACTAACTCCTGCAGAGTTTAGTAATATGAAAGACAAAAACATAGAGAAAGGAATGGCAATGCCAACAAACAAAGCGTTTCTAATTCCTAAGAAAAAAAGTAAAACAAAAACTACTAAAATGACCCCAAAAACAATAGAATTCTCTAGGTTACTTACTTGAGACCGAATCATTACTGACTGGTCATTGGTGTAGGTCAGCCTCATGTCTCCTGGAAAAGATTTTTCTAATTCTTCAACTTCAACCTTAAGCTTGTCAATGGCATTAATAATGTTCTCTCCCGCTCTTTTTTTAACATCTAGCATTACCACAGGTTGACTGTTTTGTCTTGCATAACTAGTGGTGTCAGAGTCTGAAAAAGAAACATTTGCAACATCTCTTAAATAAACATTTTCATCCTCTTCATGCTTTACTACAAGATTGTTCAAGTCCCTAAAATCTTTAAACTTTCCTTCAATTAGAATAAAATTATCAATCCCATCAATTTTTAAGTTGCCAGCTCCAATGGTCGTGTTTTCACTTTGTATAGCAGATTCAATGTCTCCAAAGCTTACTCTATTTGCTTCTGCATCAAATTTTCTTATTTCAATTTTCACTTTTTTTTCCTGAACACCGCGAATTTCCACAGCGTTTATTTCAGAAATTGATTCTAAACGATCTTTTATTAAATCCGCTTTTTCTTTAAGAATGTCTAGCGGGTATTCGCCAGAAAGGTTAATATTTATGATTGGAAATTCATTGACGTCAATTTCTTGTATTGTTGGTTCAACAGGGAGATCTTGGGCAAATGTTTTAGAAGATCTTGCGTCTGAAAGGGCTTCTTCAACCGCTCTTTTCGCGTCTTTTGGCGTTATTCCAAAATCAAACTCTATTTTCAATATTCCAAAGTCTTGAGTAGCTGTGGAGGTTATTTTCTCTACCCCCTTAAGCTTATTAAGTTCTTTTTCGAATGGCTTTATAATTTTATCAGCTATTATTTCGGGAGAATTACCTGGATAAGGAACATTAACATAAATTTCAGGGACTTGTATTTGAGGAAAACTTTCTCTTGGCATATTTTTATATGCAGAGATTCCGCCAAAAAGAAAAATGGTTATAATTAGGTAAACAGTTTTTCTGTTGTTAACCGCTAATGAAGACAGCCCAAACTCACGCCATTGATTGATTTTTTCTCTCATTCTTTTTATTTACTACTTATAACTTCTACTGCTTGTCCATCTAGCACAGTGCTTCTTCCTTCGTCAACCACCAAAACACCCTCAGAAACACCCGATAATATTTCCACTTCTGATTTGTAATTTCGTCCTAAAACAATATTTTTAATCTCCACACTATTATTGTCATCAACCAGCTTCAGATAGGACTCCCCTTTGGCGCTCTTTAATATTAACCTAGAAGGAAGGCAGATTGCACTATCCTTTGTATAATGATTTATATTTAATTCTGCCATCAGATTTGGAATTAGCATGTTGTTTTTTGGCAGCTTACATTCAATTGTAACAGTTCTATTAATGGCGTTTATTACTTTTCCAACCCTGCTTACAGTTAGGTTTTCAATATTTAAATCCAGAGAGGGAAAATATACACTTAACGGTGTTTTTTCAGAAATGTCTGAAAGTAAACTTTCAGAGACATCAGCCACTGCGTACAAGTCGCTGGTGTTTATCAATAGACATAAATAATTCATTGGGCTGACAATCTCTCCAGACTTCACCAAAACCTCTTCAACATATCCGCAGAAAGGGGCTATAACTTTTGATTTTTCAATTTGAGTTAACAATGTGTTTTTAGCTTTTTTAAGTCTCTTCAAGCCACTTTCCGCTTCTTTTAGTTGAATTTCTGTTGTCACCCCATCCTCAATCATTTTTTTCTGTTTGTTGAAAAGATATTCTGCAAATGAAATCTGTTCATTTATTTCAGCAACTTGGGCATTAAATAAATCTGTAGCTATTGTAAATAGAGTTTGCCCCTTTTCTACGTATTCTCCTTCTGCAATATGAATTTTTTCTACAGCACCATTTAACTCAGGTTTTACATAGGTCATTTTTTTACTAACCACACTTCCTTGGGCTTTAAAAAAATCTTTAAATGTTTTCTTTTCAATTTTTAAAATAGAAATTAATGGCTTTTTTACTTCAAAACTGTCTTCTAATGGCTCTGCACTAGTTGTTTCATTGCTGCCACAGGAAACGAAAGCTAATAATGTTAACCAGATTAATTTTTTCATAATTGTATGGGGTTGGTATGTGTTTTTATTTGAACTACAGACTTATATAGCTCATATTCCTTTTGAATTAAAGCTTGCTTTGACTGTAAAAGCTGCATTTTTCTTTCTGAAATAGTAAGTGAATTGGACGCACCAAGAGATAGTTTTTTCTCTTCATTTCTATAAACATTTTCAATTAAACTAACTTTTATTTTTTGATCACTGTAGCTGGAAAGGGCATTTTTGTAATTATTTTTTAAAAGTGTAAAAAGTGAAGTTATTTGATTTTCAATATCAGTTAATTCATTTTTAGCCTTAAGAAGCTCTAACTCTTTTTGTTTGTTTTTTGCCGCACCCTCACCACTGTTATAAATAGGAACTTTAACGTTTATGCCCCAGAGAGTAGAAGGGTACCAGCTTCTATTGGAATCAAAAAAGTTAAAGTTGTTTCTCATTGCCATGTGCTGTTGGTTGAAAAAGCCAAATATGGACGGATAGCCCTCACTTTTAGTGGCCTTTAGATCCAGCTCGCTTAGCAAAACACCTTGTTCTCCTAGCTGTACCGCTCTACTTGTTTTTGGATTGAGTTTGTCTTTGTTGATGGAGCTCGTGTCATTATATAGTTCAAAATTGTCAGTTAAGTAAATATTACTATCAAGCGGGTAACCTATTTTTGACTTGAGTGATAAAATAGCCAGCTCTTCATTGGAATTCAATTGTTCCACTCCGTTTTTTAGATCTAGTTCCATTATAATCAGGTCATTAATTGCTGTTTTCTCCAAAAAGCCATTTGCAATTAAACTATTTGTTTTTTTCTTTAAAGTGTCCAGCTCTTTAATGTTTTCAAGCACTAATTTTTTTTGTTTCTTAATTAAAATCACTTGACCAAGAGTTAGCTGAATAGACTCAAAAAGAGCTTCGTGTTTTTGAACCAAGGAGAGCCTAGCAAGTTCGTTTAGATTTTTAGCGGCTTTTACAGCGTATAGATAACTAAAACTAAAAATTAGCTGACTTGCTTGTAAACTATAGTTAGCATTGAAAGGAGTGCCAAATGCCAACCCTATCAATTCATTCGGACTTGCAGTTGGGTCAAAAGTATTTGCTCCTACTACAGTTGTAGGGACATTGATAAAGTTTTGAAAACTTAATTCTCCATTTATTTTTGGCAACCCAGAGGATTTAATTTCTTTAATTTTTTCGTCCGATAAGAAAACATCCAAAGAAGCATTTTTTAGCTGGGGGCTGTTTGCTTTTGCATATTTAAAGAGAGACGCGCTATTGAACTCTTGCCCAAAGATATTTACATATGAAAACAATAAAATTACTATACTAAAAAGACACTTCATGTAATTATTTTTTTTGCAGGTTTAAATAGTATTTCCGACCATCTTCATTTACAATCCCTAACATATGATGGTTGATAAGCTCTTTGAAAACATCGGAAAATGAAACAGTTATAGCTTCGAAAGCTATAAGGTTAAAAACTAAATCAACTTTTTCAGAGAATATTTTAGATATAATCTCTGGATTGATTTCTTTTCTGTAACAGCCTTTTTTAATTCCCCTCTTTAAGTTTTGAATAGAAACCTCGTATGTGAGTTGCTTATTTTTTTTGTCAAAAATACTCCAAGATTGAGGGTAGTATTTCTTTAAGTCATACTGAAAAGAAGGATGACATGTCTTTAACTTATTAATTGCAATTACATTTAAACTCAATATTTCCTCAATTGGATGAAGCTTTTTAGCAATAACATTATTTATTTCAAGCTCGTGTTTTTTCATGTCATTAGAAATTACCCTCAGAACAAGGTCTTTTCTATTCTCAAAAAAAACATAGAGAGTTTTTTTGGAACACCCTAGTTTTTCGGCTATATCATCCATTGTTAAACTCTTTATTCCATATTCTTGGAATAAAAGCTGAACACGGTCACATATTTCTGTTATTTTTGTCAATAGCTTTAAAATTGTGCGCGAAACTAAAGAAACTATTTTAATATAAAAAGTTTCTCGCAGTAATTTTATTTAAAACTTTATTCATGTTAAATAGGATTGTAGATGTAATTAAAATGGAGCCTACCAAAAAAATAGAGGTTAGTGGGTGGATCAGGTCTTTCAGGGCCAATAAATTTATTTCTTTAAATGACGGGTCTTGTATGACCAGCCTTCAAATAGTTGTAGAGCCTGATAATTTTGACACAAACACAATCAACGAATTAAACACAGGTGCCTCTATATGGGTAAGCGGGTCTCTAGTTGAGTCTCTAGGTGGCGGGCAAAAAACAGAAATTTCTGCAAATGAAATTAGAATCATTGGAAAGTCAAACCCCCAAGAGCTTCAAAAAACAATTTTACAACCTAAAAAGCATTCTTTAGAACTATTAAGAGAACAAGGTCATCTTAGAATGCGAACCAACTTATTTGGAGCAGTTTTTAGAATTAGACACCACATGTCTTTCGCCATTCATAAATATTTTAATGACAAGGGGTTTTTCTACATTCACACCCCAATTATTACCGGCACTGATGCTGAGGGAGCAGGAGAAACATTTAGAGTAACCACACTTCCTGTTGGAGTGCAAGAGGTTGACAATTCTCAAGATTTTTTTGGAAAGCCGACACACCTAACAGTATCAGGCCAGTTAGAGGCAGAATTGGCGGCATTAGCTCTTGGAAAAGTATATACTTTTGGCCCAACTTTTAGAGCAGAAAACTCTAATACCACTAGACATTTAGCAGAGTTTTGGATGATAGAGCCTGAAATAGCTTTTGCCGATATAAACGACGACATTAATTTAGGAGAAGATTTTTTAAAATATCTAATTAATTATGCACTTAAAACGTGTAAAGAAGATTTACAGTTTTTAAACGACCGTGCGCTTAAAGAAGAATCGCAACTTCCAAAAGAAAAAAGAAATGAAATATCTTTGATAGAAAGGATGGAAATGGTGTCTAATAATGAATTTGAAAGAATCACCTATACAGATGCAATAAATATCCTAGAAAGGTCAAAGCCAAATAAAAAGAAAAAATTTAAATATCCAATAGAGTGGGGTGTTGACTTACAAAGTGAACATGAAAAGTTTTTAGTAGAAAAACACTTCAAAAAACCAGTTGTAATAGTGGATTATCCCGCCAGCATAAAAGCATTTTATATGCGCGAAAATGAAGATGGTAAAACGGTTGCTGCTATGGATATTCTTTTCCCTGGTATTGGAGAAATAATAGGCGGGTCTCAAAGAGAAGAAAGACGCGAAATTTTAGAAAAAAAATGTAAAGACTTCAACATTCCAAAAGAGGCTATTTGGTGGTATTTAGAGACAAGGAAGTTTGGGACTGTTCCTCACGCTGGCTTTGGCCTAGGTTTTGAAAGACTAATGATGTTTGTTACTGGCATGACCAATATCAGGGATGTTATTCCTTTTCCAAGAACACCAAACAATGCAGAGTTTTAGTTTAAATATTTCTAAGGCAGAAGATATTTATTTTCTCTAAACCGCTACAAATTGAAATTTCGTTTGTAAAAACATAATCTAAATCTACGTATTGAGTATCTACATAGAATAAAAAATTTTGCCACTCATTTAAATTCTCTGCTTCGTAAAGCTGCTCATTAATTTCGATTAAATAATCACAACCAGGAAACCCTAACTGATAAATTATTTTTGCATTTACTCCACACTGATTATTTGTGCCGCAAGTATTAAAGATTAAAATAAAAGAGAAATAAATTAATAAATTAAAAAATTTGATTTTATTTAGCATAAAAATCTAGACCAATGAATTTAAAAACAAAAGTAATATTTTTTTTAGTTTTAGCCTTAAGTCAAAATTTTATTTACACTCAAGAAGCTTCAAAAGACAGCTCAGGAATTAAGGGCTACGGCGTTGCAGTCGCCCCCTCTTCAATGAGGTTTAGAGTACAACCCGGGTCCTCAGAAAAAAAATATCTTACAGTTACAAATGATACTTATAAATCATATAAGTTTTCTTTAACATTTGCAGATATTGAAATGGAAAGAAACGGTAAAACAGTCCAAGTACCTGTAGGCGAAAAGGCTAAATATGGACTTTCAAGCTGGATTTCTGCTGCCCCGAACTTTATTGAGCTGAATCCAGGTGAAAAGAAAAAGATTGAAATTACAATAGATGTTCCTGATCAAGATGATTCTTACAGAGCAGGATGGTGTATAGGGATGCTAGATGAGGTCAAGGAAAGAACAGAAATTGTTAGCAACCCAGATGAAAAAGGTTTTACGATGGGTGTAATACCATCGTTTGGTTTTGGTGTTTATTTTTATCAAAACCCGCCAAATTTAGAAGTAAGCGACGTAGAAATAAAGGATTTCTCTTTCTCATATGATGATGAAAGTAAATACGTTCACTTGCTAGTTAAAAATATTGGAAAAGGTATATCTAGAAGTAAAGCCTACATAGAATTAAATGAGATTAAAACTGGTTACTATGAAAAAATGGATTTAAAAGTATTTAATATTCTACCGGGGAGAGAGCGAGAGTTTGACTTTAAACTACCTGGAAACCTACCTAAGGGACATTACTCTATAATGGGTGTTTTAGACTTTGGAAGTGATGAAGAAATAAAAGCTGCTTCTAAAGAAATAATTATTGAATGAGGTTATTAACAAAAGTAGCTTCTCGAAAGGAAAAGTTTAACCTATCTCAAGAACAAAAAAAAAAAAAGGAAGACTTATTAACAATTTAACAGAAATTTTATTAGATTAGCATATAAGTTTAAAAAAAAAGTATTTTCTAATAGGTAATTAAAATTCTACACTAAAAAAAAAAAAATGAAAAAAATAGCATCTTTATTATTTGTCGGAGCAATAATTTTCGGCTCAGCAAATGCACAAATTTTATCAGAACAAAACGTTACTATTAATATGGATCTTCAACCAG
>Ga0228634_1002152_pt1 | contig 10216 bp, 8 predicted proteins | sample 42DmetaG_FD_190063 | JGI IMG/M metagenome (GOLD analysis project Ga0228634, IMG submission 190063) | Seawater microbial communities from Monterey Bay, California, United States - 42D | ecosystem: Environmental > Aquatic > Marine > Coastal | place: USA: California | collected 2016-09-27
GATGGGGTGGCCTGTAGGGGCCATGCCGAGGTATTCACCCGTGTGGGTCGCGCCCACGTCACCGCCTGTTACGGCAAAGTCACCGTCCCCAATTCGGATGAAATGACCGATTGCGTAACGATCTGGAAAGGCGTGTAAAAACGGTATCTGGTGATGCGCGCGAAACCCCGCAAGGCCGCGGGTCGTACCGATACCGCCCCCGGCATAGTACATAAAGTTTTCGGTCCACCAGTCAGACATCGGCATGGAATCGAGCGATTTTCCGTCAAAGCTCAAAAGGGCGTCGTGCATCGCAAAAACGCGGGTCAGTGCATCTGCAGGACCCGCCCTGTCGAGCAAAACACCGCCACCGCCTTTGGGGCCCGGCCAGTGACCCGGCGCACCAAGAGGCGCGGCCAACGGCCAGCGGCCCACTTGCAACAACAGGTCCGCAAGATCCCAAATTAACCAAGACCGCCGCAAGCGACCGTCCTCAAAGTAATGCGCCTCGCCGTAGCGCAGGGTGACGACGCCGTGGCTGGGCGGAATGCCAAACAGTGGCGCGCTAAAGGTACCTTGATAACTGCCCATGCAGGCGACCAGCGGTCCAAATCGCTCAAATTTCGCCCGCGGGTCAGGATGGTTTTCACCCGCAAGAAAAATGTCGTCTCTCCGCTCCCCATCGGGGAGGGCGCGGCGCAAAGCGTGCCATATCTCGGCCACGTCCGCGCCGCCTGTCACATGGCCGACCGGATGCATGGCCTGTGCTTGGGCGTCTTCGTGTGGGGCGATGGTACCTGAGAAAAGGCCCTGAAGGGTGGCGAAAGCCTCTGATTTCAGCTGAGCGAGATCCATTTGACGATGCGTTCCGTGATTTTTGCAAACCTATGCAAAAACTCTTGCCCCGCCCTGCGCGCGCTGTCTAGTGTGCTTGCGACACAACAAAGGTAGCAGATCATGGCCGAGATCGTCTTAAAGGATGTGACGAAGCGTTGGGGCGATTTCGTCGGCGTGCATAAATTTGACCTGACGATCGCTGATCGGGAATTTTTGGTCCTTTTGGGCCCCTCTGGCTGCGGCAAAACCACGACCATGCGGATGATCGCGGGCCTTGAGGACCCGACGTCTGGTGACATCGTGATTGGCGGCAACCGGGTTAATGACCTCGATCCAAAGGATCGGGATGTGGCGATGGTGTTCCAAAGCTACGGTCTTTATCCGAACATGGACGTCTATGAGAACATCCGTTTCCCGCTGAAGGTGCGCAAAGTGCCAGAGGCCGATCATCACGACAGGGTGATGAAAGCTGCCGCCATGGTTGAGTTGGAAGAGTTTTTGCATCGCAAACCCGCCGCGTTGTCGGGCGGACAGCGTCAGCGGGTCGCTTTGGCGCGCGCAATCGTGCGTAAGCCCCAAGTTTTCTTGATGGATGAGCCGCTTTCCAACCTTGATGCCAAGTTGCGCGTATCGACCCGTGCACAGATCAAAAACCTGAGCCATGAGCTTCAGGTGACCACTATTTACGTCACACACGACCAGATCGAGGCTATGACGCTTGCGGATCGTGTGGTGGTGATGAAGCAGGGCAAGGTGCAGCAAGTCGGCACCCCGACCGAGATTTATGATCGACCGGCCAATACGTTTGTCGCGGGCTTCATTGGCAACCCTGCGATGAACCTGATGGAAGGCGAGATGCGCGATGGCACCTTTACGGGCGACAACATAACTGTTTCTGGATTTAGCGGCGTTGCCAATGGCCCCGTGATCTGTGGGTTTCGTGCTGAGGACACCAGCGTCGCGCAAGGCGAAGGCCAGTTGAGTGCCCCGGTTTATTCGATGGAATTACTGGGTGATAGTACGATGGTCACCGTCAAAGCCGGAGGTGCATTGGCGGCCGTGAAGGCGGGCAAAGAGTTTCGCACAGAGATCGGTGCGCCCTTCGCTGCCGACATTCCAGTAGGCATCTGCCATCTGTTTGATGCGCAAACCGGTGAACGGGTTGGCTAGGACGTTTCGTTGTCGGGGGCGGGGCTGCGGGTGCGACGTGTGCTGGTGGTTTGGCGGCTCAGAATTCCAAGGCAGTTGACGCGCATATCGATGCGCATCTGGGAACGGCGTATCACCCGGTTGGAACATGTGCGATTGGTGCGGTCGTTGGCCATGATCTTGCGGTTCGTGGCATTCGCGGGCTGTGGGTTGCTGACGCGAGTGTTATGCCGCGTATCACATCTGCGAATACAAATGCGCCCTCTATCATGATCGGCCACCGCGCAGCGCGGCTGATCACACAACAAATCAAAGCCAAATAGCAAAAGGACGTCCCCATGAAAGGCAGCCGCCCCGAACAAGCCACCCTCACGCGTGAAACCGATATGTCCAAGACCGAAGAGACCCGGGCGGTAATCGAAGGTATGGTCGATGGATTGAATGACCACCGCATTGCCGACATCGGAGAGTTCTTTGCTGAAGGTTTTCGTTGGATGGGTAATACGGGATGTGGCACCAAAGAAGGCCTGCGCGCGTTTCAAGAAAACTGGCAAAAGCCCTTTCAGGCTGCGTTTTCGGACAAAGTCTGCGTGGATGAAGCGCGACTTTATATGGGTGAGTGGGCCGCAGCTTTTGGTCGGCAAGAGGCCAATCATTCAGGCCGGTTTATGGGCGTCGAAGCCACAGGTAAGCGGATTACAATCCGCTACATGGATTTTTGGAAGGTTGAGAACGGTAAGATTGTCGATAATTACGTAATGGTAGACTTTCCCCACGTGCTCGCACAGCTCGGGGTTGATGTTTTCAACGGCGAAGGTTGGGAAGCGTTTGATCGCGGTGACAAGCAGCCGCCACAGCCGGGGTAAGCGTCAGCTTAGAAAGATGCCGACAACAACCAACATCAGGCCTAGCGCGGATATAGCCACGGCACCGAGGTTCAGTGCCACCAACCCGCGCAGGCGCAGCTCCATTTCTGCACCTTCAAGTCCTGCACGCTTGGCTTTCACCGCAATAGCGACACACCATACAAGCAGCGCTATTCCCGCGAATGTCATGCCTGCGCCGATCCACACCATCCATTCCATGGTTTTGCTCCCTTTGAGTTGCCCTTCGCTAGCGTCAGAATCCCCGTTGCGCAAGACGGGTCGTCAGGATAGGCACAGTGCTCATTCCGTTCCGCAGGAGCTTGCTTATGTCCGATATGTCCGCCGAAACCCACTCGAACTCAACGCCCGATAGCTACCGTGTCACAGCCGACGAACTGCGTCAGTTCATCGAACGTCTTGAGCGCCTTGATCAAGAGAAGAAGGACATTGCTGAGCAGCAGAAGGAAGTGATGGCCGAAGCCAAAGGGCGGGGCTACGACACTAAGGTTATGCGCAAAGTAATGGCGCTGCGGAAGCGTGAGCCTGACGATATTGCCGAGGAAGAGGCAATATTGGACATGTACAAAGAAGCCCTGGGGATGCGCTAGGCGCTCTATAGTTCCAGCGTGGCCTTGGTGTTTGAACCCAAAGGCTACGTTTTAACTTGTATACTGCTTATGCCACCAAAGCGTTCTGTCCGTCTTCTGTGGTATCCTGCTGTGTTTTGAATGCGCCAACCGCGCCCATTAGGCTTGCCGCTTCCTCGTTCATTACATTGATAGCCGCAGTTGTTTCCTCGAACATTGCTGCGTTTTGTTGGGTCGATTGGTCCAGATGAGCACATACTTCGTTTACCTCCGCGAGGCCTGAACTTTGTTGATCCGACGTTTCTGCAATGCGTTGAATCCGGTCGGCAATTTCCTGCACTCGCGTGGTGATCGCTTCAAGAGAAGAGCGGCTTTGGTCGACCAGTGCCACACCGTCCCCGATGCTTTTGTCGTTGAGTGAAATCAAGCCGGCAATCTCTTTTGCGGCCTCAGAAGAGCGGCCCGCTAGACTGCGAACTTCATTGGCGACAACCATAAATCCGCGACCAGCTTCACCCACTCGGGCGGCTTCAACGTTAGCATTCAGGGCCAAAAGGTTGGTTTGGAAGGAAATGTCGTCGATCAGGTCAATCACCTTGTTGATTGCGGCGGAGCTTTTCTTGATCTCCTCCATCGCCTGAACGGTTTCTTGCAGAAGGGTATTGCCTTGATGGGTTGCCCGGTTCACATCGGCGGCGTCTGCGCTGGCTTCACGTGCGATGCCAGATGCCTCTTGAACCGACGTCGTGAGCGCGGCCAAGGAGACGGTGGTTTCTTGGAGCGACGCTGCATTGTTTTCAGTTCGCTTTGCCAAGTCTTGAGCGGCAGAAGCGATGCTATCGGTTGAGTCGCGCATATTCATGCTGCTGTCGCGGATGCTGCTAACGATTTTCGTCAAGCTGTCCATCGCATCGTTTACGCTGCCGATGATCAGTTTGAAAATACCGTCGTACTGGCCTGCAACTCGGTGGCTCATATCGCCCTCAGCCAAAGCTTCAACCGCTGTCTTGATGGCAGAGAGGCTGGTTTCCGTTGCCTGGCCGATCTCATTTATGCCGACGCAAAGCTCTTTGAATGTGCCTTCTTTGTCCTCGACGGGGAGCCGCTTTGAGAAATCACCATGAGCGAAAGATCGTACAACTGACGCGATCTCTTCAGCGATCTTTTCGTTCGTTTTGCGGGCTTGTTCCTCATTCGCGGCTTCGGCCAAAGCGGTTCGTTCCGCAGTTGCTGCTGCTTCGCGCTCATGTTGCCGCCGCGTTTCGACTTCGTTGCGTTCGCGCTCCTGCAACTCTGCTTCTCGGGCTTGAGCCTCAAGAATGCTGTCGCGGAATGACGCGATGGCGGCCGACAGCTGCCCCAGTTCGGTTTCTGTTACCTCGGGCACTTCGGTTTGCAATTCGCCCTCTGCCATTTTTGTCGCGACAGTTGAGATTTCGACCACCGAGTTGCGAATGACCCGTGCCATCAGCACGCTGAAGGCCAAGCACAAGAGAAAACAAGCTGTTAGCCCTGCGACTGTCAGGATACCGCTTGTGAGGATTTGTTTTTGGGCGGCATTGGTGAATGCGAGCAAATCTGCGGTAAGCGAGTCTTCAAATTCCTTCAAAAGGTTGATTTTGTTTGTCTGCGCTGAGAAGTGTTTGGGCCCTGTGATGCCTTCAGTTGCACCGCTTAATCCGCCCGCGTTCGCCACATCGCGCATACGCTGAACACTGGTCGCGGCCTCAGAGGACATCAATGTATCAAACCGAGCGATCTGTTCTGCGGTCGCGTCGGCTTTGAACTGCGCATAGTACACGTTTTGCGCAGCGATCAGCACGTTGAGGCGGGTTAGGGACTGCACCGTAAAGCCCGCCGCGAAGCCGCCGGAACCGATGGCGCGCTCAATGCCGGCTCGCTCCTTGCCTTGCAAGAAAGCGGAATAGGCGGAAATGGCTGCAAAGCTGCGTGGGTCTGGGCTTTGCGCGGCAAAGGCGCGGATTGCTGATAAGACGTCTGCGTTTAAGTTGGTGTAGTAGGCGACAGCTTGGCCCACCGAAACCGATTGCGCATCCACTTGCGACCGCATGTCATCCATCACGGCAAGCTGGGTCACGATGCTTTTAAGCTGTGGATTGATCGGATTATCAGGATACCGTTGCGACAGCTCTGCAATCTGCCCTTTGATCTCTGCGCGTAGCTTCGTCGTCAACTCGCGCTGATCACGCAATTCGGGGCCGAATGTTTGACCCTTTGAGCTCAGAAATAGGGCGGATGCGCCCCGCTCTTTTTGCTGTTCATGCACCAATGCGGATAGCCGCGTTGAAAAGGTCGTATATGTGATTAACGTGCTGTAATCACTGTATTCCCTCACACTTTTCACAGTGGAAAAGAGCGACAGCATCGCGGCAAGAACAATGGGCAGGGCGGTCGCTGCAAGGATAGCCCAAAGAATCGGTTTATGGCGAAGGAATGCAGTGATTTTGGGCATCAGGAGCTCTCAGGTTGTGCGAGTGTTCCATCCTGCTACCGCAAAATTCTTTATTGTCTGTGAACAGGCAGGCCGCGCTATGGGCCTGCCGTAGTTTTTGGGGCGTTACAGCGCCCGCCACCCAATATCACGGCGGCAAAAGCCACCGGGCCAATCGATTGTATCGACCATCTCATAGGCGCGTTCGCGTGCCTCCGCGAGGCTATCTGCCCGCGCGGTCACAGCCAACACCCGGCCGCCTGTTGCCACGATTGCGCCGTCTTTTGCCGCTGTACCTGCGTGGAACACCATGGTTTTGCTGTCTTCCGGAATGTCGTCCAGCCCGTTAATCTTGCTGCCTTTTTCATAGGCGCCAGGGTAGCCATTGGCAGCCATCACAACGGTCATCACGTGATCATCCGCCCAGTGCACCTGCGCTTGCGAAAGCCGCCCTTCGGCACAGGCAAGCATAACATCCAACGCTTGCCCACCAAGGCGCATCATCAGGCATTGGCACTCTGGGTCACCAAATCGTACGTTATATTCCACAAGGCTTGGCTGGCCGTCTTTGATCATTAGACCGACGAACAAAATTCCCTGATAGGGGCTGCCGCGACGTGCCATTTCCGCCATTGTTGGCCGCACGATCTGCGCAAGTGTTGCCTCTACCACTTCGGGCGTCATCACGGGCGCGGGGGAATATGCGCCCATACCGCCAGTGTTGGGACCGGTGTCGCCATCACCGACGCGCTTATGATCTTGGGCGGTGCCGAGCGGCATGATGTCTTCGCCATCGACCAGCACGAAAAAGCTGGCCTCTTCACCTTCGAGGAAGGCTTCGATCACGACCTCCGCGCCGGCATCGCCAAACGCACCGCCAAAGATATCCTCTAATCCCTCAAGGGCTTCGGCCTCTGTCATCGCAACAATCACGCCTTTGCCCGCAGCCAGCCCGTCGGCCTTTACGACGATGGGCGCGCCCTGTTGGCGAACGTAATCCTGTGCGGGGGCCAATTCGGTGAAACGTGCATAGGCGGCGGTTGGGGCACCTGCGGCGTCGCAGATTTCTTTGGTGAACGCCTTAGATGCTTCTAGCTCAGCCGCGGCTTGGCTGGGGCCAAAGCACGCGATGCCCGCCGCGCGGATTACGTCAGACACGCCAGCGGCCAAAGGCGCCTCAGGTCCGATGATCACAAAATCCACTGCATTTGCCACGGCAAATTCCGTTACCGCAGCGCTGTCCATGATGTCGAGGTCTGCGCACCACGCGAGATGGGCCATACCCGCGTTTCCGGGCGCCACAATCAAGCGGTCACATTTTGGGTTTTGCTTGACCGCCCAAGCCAGCGCATGTTCGCGCCCGCCGCTGCCGAGGATCAGAATATTCATGCGGGCCTCCTTGGGCATCATCCAGTTGGTTTCGGTTTACGCGCCTCGGCCCCCGCCCGAAAGAGGCAAAACGCCCGCTTGGCAAGGCGCTGTGTCGCGCCTAATGTCGCGCTGCAAACGCACAGGTGAATTATGCACATCGGTATCTTGCAATGCGGCCATACCTCGGGCGAGGTCGCAGCGCACCACGGAGACTTCGACGCCATGTTCGAGGGTCTCTTTGACGAACACGGCCTGACCTTCTCCAGCTATGACATCGAAAACATGGTCTTTCCGCCTAGCGTCACCACTTGTGATGGCTGGCTTCTGACTGGCTCAAAGCACGGCGCATATGAGGACCACCCATTCATTCCTCCGCTTGAGGCGTTCATTCGTGACGCCTATGCAGCGGGTATCCCGCAGGTTGGGATTTGCTTTGGCCATCAAATTATGGCGCAGGCTATGGGCGGAAAAGTTGTCAAATATGATGGTGGCTGGGGGATTGGACGCGCTGTTTACCGCATGGGGGACCGCGATATCGCGCTGAATGCGCTGCACCAGGATCAGGTTATCACGCGGCCCGAGGCGGCTCGTGTTCTGGCTTCTTCTGATTTCTGTGAGAATGCGGCGCTTGTGTACGGGGACCGCATGCTTTCGCTTCAGCCGCATCCTGAGTTTTCACCGCAAGTGATTGAGACCTACATCAAGATGCGCAGAGGCATGGCTGGCTATGACCCTGACCGCATGGATGCGGCGATGGTTGCGTTGGACCAGCCCATTGATCAGGCACCAGCCGCTACCATGATCGCGGCCTTTTTCAAGGATGCACATAATGGATGATTGGCTTTCTGGATTGCCCGAGCACGCGCGCGCCTACCTTAAGGGGCGTCGTCTGGATGAGGTGGAATGTATCGTTTCGGACCTGTCGGGCATTGCCCGGGGCAAGGCGATGCCGGCGGCAAAATTCGCCAAGCAGTCTCATTTTTACCTGCCTGCCTCGATCTTTCAGCAAACCATCACAGGTGAGTGGGCCGACGATGGGGACCAGCCATTCCTTGAACCGGACATGATCCTGCAACCGGACCTAGAGACTGCCTGCGCGGCACCGTGGACGGCGGATTGGACCCTTCAGGTCATACACGACATGGTCGATCCTGACGGCGCGCCTGTGCCCGTCGCTCCGCGCAACGTGCTGGCGCGTGTCGTCGCGCTGTACCGCGCCCGCGGGTGGGAGCCCGTCGTGGCCCCAGAGATGGAATTCTACCTTGTGGCGCGCAACACGGACCCGCGCCAACCCGTGGTGCCGCCCTTGGGGCGCTCCGGGCGGCCAGCGGCGGCACGACAGGCCTATTCCATGTCTGCGGTGGATGAATACGGTCCCGTCATCGACGATATCTATGATTTCGCCGAAGCGATGGGCCTCGAGATTGATGGCATTTTGCAAGAGGGCGGCTCGGGTCAGATCGAGATGAACCTGCGCCACGGTGATCCGGTGAAACTGGCCGATGAGATATTCTATTTCAAACGCATGATCCGAGAGGCCGCTCTGCGCCACGATTGCTATGCCACATTTATGGCCAAGCCGATCCAAGATCAGCCGGGCAGCGCGATGCACATTCACCACTCGGTCGTTGGGACGGACGGCAACAACATCTTTGTGGATGCGCAGGGCGAGGAAACGCCGGCCTTTTCGCACTTCATCGGGGGCATGCAAAAGCACCTGCCGCAGGTGATCGCGCTTTTGGCGCCTTACGTGAACAGTTACCGCCGGTATGTGCCGGATTTCGCCGCGCCAATTAACCTCGAATGGGGGCGTGATAACCGGACCACAGGCCTACGCGTGCCTATTTCGAGCACGCAGGCTCGGCGATTGGAAAACCGGATCGCGGGAATGGATTGCAACCCCTACCTCGGGATCGCAGGGTCACTGGCCTGTGGCTACTTGGGGTTGGTCAATCAAATTGAACCGGCAGAGCAATTCAAAGGCGACGCCTACGCGAGTGATGAAGGCATCCCGCGAAACATGGCCGAAGCGCTGGACCTGTTCGCCGAGGCGACCGAGATCCATGAGGTCCTGCACCCGCGATTTGCTGAGATTTATCGCTCTGTGAAGGATTTGGAATATCGGGCCTTCCTACAGGAGATTTCCCCGTGGGAGCGGGAGCACCTGCTGTTAAACGTATGAGCTGGCTGCATGCCAATGGCCCGTTGAGCCAGCATCCAGATAGCTACTATGCGAGCCTTCAGTCGCCGATGCCGTTGTACGAACCTCTGCGTGGGGCAACGACAGCTGACGTCTGTGTCGTGGGTGGTGGGATCACAGGGCTATCGACGGCTTTGCATGCTGCGCAGATGGGCCAAGATGTCATTGTGCTGGAGGCTGCGCGCTTTGGCTGGGGCGCGTCGGGGCGGAATGGCGGGCAGGTGGGCAGCGGCTTTAACTGGGATCAACGTAAGCTGGAGAAAAAGCTAGGCGTTGAGATGGCCGCTCAGCTTTGGACACAGGTGGAAGAGGCCAAAGCGCTCACCCGTGAGTTGATCGAGGCGCATGCGCCAGAGGCCGATTACCAGCCGGGCATTGTGCATGCGTTTTCGCGCGAGCAAGAGGTGACAGGCTATGGCGAACACATGGCACATATGGCGAACCGGTATGGCCAGTCGTTAGATTTATGGTCAAAGGATGAAATGGCCGCACGCCTCGGCACGCAGGTCTTTGCAGGTGGCGTGGTGGATATGAGCGCAGGTTTTTGTAACCCGCTTGCCTATGTTGCGGGGCTGGTGCGCGCATGTGAGGACGCCGGCGTCAGGCTGTATGAGCGTTCTGAGGTGCATCGCCTTACATCAGGCCTTGTCCAAACGGGCGGTGGTGAGGTGCGCGCGGCTAATGTGGTGCATGCGACTAACGGGTTGGGTCCGCACCTGACTGGGCGTGTGGCGGCGCGGGTCCTGCCCATCAATAACTTTATCGCCGTGACACG
>Ga0228634_1002164_pt1 | contig 10167 bp, 2 predicted proteins | sample 42DmetaG_FD_190063 | JGI IMG/M metagenome (GOLD analysis project Ga0228634, IMG submission 190063) | Seawater microbial communities from Monterey Bay, California, United States - 42D | ecosystem: Environmental > Aquatic > Marine > Coastal | place: USA: California | collected 2016-09-27
CGTTCCTCCAGAACCAACCACACTAATAATACCATCAGCTGCTCCATTACATTGTACATCCTGTACCTTTGTAGCTGTTGCTGTTAATGCATTTGGCTCCGTAATATTTGTATTATCTGTCGCTGTACACCCATTACCATCAGTAATTGTAATAGAAATATTTCCTTGAGATAATCCATTTACAGAGTTTGTACCGGTAATATCTCCATTAAGTGTTTGGCCATTTGACCAAGAATAATTGTATGGTAAAGTACCACCGGCAACATCAACAGTAGCTGTCCCATCAGAACCCCCGTTGCAGCTTATGTTAGTGAAGGAGCTAATTGTTGCTGTAAGAAGAACTGGTTCAAAAATCAACTTATTAAATGATGTTTGACAATTGTTAGCATCCGTAATAGTTACTACATAATTTCCATTTGACAATGATCCTATTGTGTAATCACCCCCATCTAAAGAAATTTCGTCTCCAAGTGGATTGCCAACAGCCGCACCATTCCAGCTTATATTGTAAGGTGCTGTTCCTCCAGAAACAGTAACTTCAATTTCGCCATCGCTTCCTCCATTACAACTCGCATCTGTGGATATATTTGTTTGCGCTAAAACATTAGGCTGAGTAATAGTTTGATTTGTAAGACTTAAAACACAACTATTATTATCTGTTATTGAAATGTCATAGTTCCCTGCAATTAAGCCAGACATTGTATAAATTCCACCACCTATATTAATTTCGCTTCCTGCTGGATCTCCACTTGCGGCTCCAGTCCAGCTTATATTGTAAGGTGCAGACCCTCCGTTTACAGTAATTTCGATTTGGCCATTTGCATCGCCATTACATAAAACATGAGTCTTTACATTAGATTGAGTAATTGCTGTCAGTTCTGTAATTGTAACTGGCCCCGCAGATGCAGTACAACTATTATCGTCTGTTACTGTTACCGAATAATCTCCTGCAATTAAATTGGTGGCTGTTGCAGTCGTTTGTCCATCACTCCATAAATAAGTGTAACTACCTGCAACCGTTCCACCAGATGCAGTAACTGTAACACTCCCATCGTTTCCTCCATTACAACTCACCATATTTGGAATTCCCATAGATGCTACCACTGCACTTGGCTCTGTGATGTTAACTGGCCCACTTGCTACAGAACAATTATTATCATCTGTTACAGTAACAGAATAATTTCCTGCAGATAAATTAGAAGCAGTTGCATTAGTTTGTCCATCACTCCATAAATAAGTATAACTACCTGCGACTGTTCCACCAGATGCAGTCACTGTTACGCTTCCATCTGCTGGTGACGCACCATTACAACTTACCATAGTTGGAGCTCCCATAGACGCTACTAATGCATTTGGCTCTGTAATGGAGATTGGACCAGCTAATGCAGTACAATTATTGTCATCGCTGATAGTAACCGAATAATCTCCAGCAACTAAATTTGAAGCAGTTGCGGTGGTTTGGCCATTACTCCATAAATATGTATAATTACCAGCAACTGTTCCACCAGAAGCCGTAACAGCTACACTACCGCTATTATCCCCGTTACAATCTACCATAGTTGGGATTCCCATTGAAGCAGACAATAACGTTGGCTCTGTTATAGAGATTGGGCCAGCCGTTGCAATACAATTATTATCGTCCGTAATAGTAACCGAATAATCTCCAGCAACTAAATTGGTTGCAGTTGCCGTTGTTTGAACAGGTATTGTATTCCAAGAATAAGTATAATCTGTAGTTGCTGTTCCTCCAGAGCCTGTTACAGTCACACTACCATTATTGCCGCCATTACAACTTACCATTGAAGGTGAGCCAATAGTAGCAGATAAAACTGCAGGCTCAGCAATAGTTGTGTTGTCTGTTGCTGTACAACCTTTACCATCCGTAATAGTTATGGAAATATTTCCTTGAGCTAAAGCTGTTGCAGTATTTGTACCGGTAACATCTCCGGAAAGTATTTGGCCATTAGACCAAGAATATCCGTATGGTAAAGTTCCTCCCGAGACAGTAGCAGTTGCTGTTCCATCAGATCCTCCATTACAGCTTACAGGAGTTGAAGAACTTATTGATGCTGCGATTGCGGTAGGCTCAAAAATTGTTTTAGGAAAAGATATTTGACAATTATTGGCATCTGTAACAGTTACATTATAATTCCCATTATCTAAAAAGCCTATTGTATAGGCTCCACCATCTAATGAAATTTCATCTCCAGCAGGATCACCAATTGCTGTTCCATTCCAGCTTACTTGATATGGGGCAGTTCCCCCATTTACTGTAACCTCTATTACACCGTCATTTATCCCTCCGTTACAACTAACATCCGTACTTACATTGGTTTGAGATAAAACTGCTGGCTCGTTAATGGTATGAGAATTAGAATTTAAAATACAACCATTGTTGTCTGTAATAGTCACGTCATAATCACCACCAGAAAGACCGCTTATTGAATAATTTCCACCATCTAATGAAATTTCATCTCCAAGAGGATCACCAGTTGCTGTTCCAGTCCAGCTAATATTGTATGGAGCACTTCCTCCACTAACTATAAAGTTAATGACCCCATTACCATCGCCATTACATGTAACATGTGTTTTGGAATTTGTTTGTGAAAGGGCAACTGGATTTAATATAGTAAAAGATTCACTTTCGGCACATCCACTTGCATCTGTTATTGTAACTGAATAATTTCCAGCAGACAATGAACTAATTACAAAATTTCCTCCATCAGTATCGATTTCATCTCCTGCTGGATTTCCAGAAACGGGGCCTATCCAATTTAAATTGTATGGAGCCAAACCACCACTAACTGTTACGGTGGAGGTTCCGTCGCTAGAACTTGAACACAGAGTTACTGTTTCAGATGTTGAAGAAATTATTGGTGTTGGCGGAGTTAATATTATAGATTCAGTAGCAGTACAGAGATTTACATCTGTAACTGTAACAGTATACGTTCCGGTTGGCAAAGTTGCTGTTGTAGTTTGAGTGGTTTGAACTGGCGATGTATTCCAAGAATAGGTAAACCCTCCATTGCCGCCTGTTGGAATGCTAGTTAAAGCTCCATCATTACCCCCTCCACAACCTAACGAAGCTATGTCAGGATTAGGTAATATAACACTTGGTGTGTCAACAACAAATGTCGAATCAGTTTGACACAAATTCGCATCTGTAACCCTGAAAGTGTGATTTCCAAGGCCAAGAGGATTTGAAACTGTACTTATAGACCCATTACCTACCCATTCATAGTTATAAGGAGCTGTCCCACCGGCAATAGTAGCTCTAATTCTACCATCGGTTTGATCATGGCATGTAGGATAAACTAAAACTTTAGTGACATTGCTATTGTTGACAACAATAAGTTCAGCTACATTAGGTACTTCAACTTCAGCTGGAACTGAGATGAAATTGTCATAATCAAAAACACTAATAGTAAATAAATTTGCAGATAAATTAGAAAATGTTGTTGGAAATGTATTGGCAACAGTTTGGAAGGTTGAATTAAGCGTTACTTCGTAATCTGATGAGCCTGTTACTTCAACTTTAATTTGAGCATCTGAAGCACCGTTACAAGTTATTGCTTTACCATTATATTGCTCAAGATAAAAAGTTCTTACAGAAACTGATCCGTTAGTAAAGGGAGAAGAACCGCTTTCAACCCAAGTCTGAGAGAAAATTTTGTTGCCAAAAAAAAGGGTAAAAACAAGTAAAAATAATAACCTAAATAACCTCATCTACATAAAAATTATAATACTACTTCAATACTACTTAATGTTTTCATTACGCAAGAAAACAAAAAAAGTTCTAAATATTGTTGAAAAATACCACTAATTGTTGAAAAACCATAGGAAAACAGGACATATTAGGCGCTAAATAGTGTGAAATGTTAAAAAATAATGACTAAAAGAAAGAAATTGTATTTTTATTCTTGTTATTTTCTCTAATTGGGGAAATATATGAGACCATAAACTCACTTGAGTTTAATGGCCCTAATAAAATATCGGAAAAAGAAAAATCATGAGCATAGGTAATTTGTAAATTGTTAGGAAAGATAATTTTAAATTGCCCTAAAACGGAATTAAAATTTCTTACAGCAAATCCACTGGATAGGAACTGTTTATAGGCTATTTTTAATCCAGCTATTAGTTTTGGTTTAAATTGGCCTGTTAAATCAACCATGACATTTGGAGTAAAAACAACGTTTCTTAAAAGTATTTTTTTTGCAGCTATAAATACAAGGCTAGATTCATTTTGAGATAGATCACTATTGATAATTTTTTTCCAGTTATTTTGAAAAATTTGTTTTGTGCTGATTCCAAAAAAATTATTTTTATTGCATAGAGTAACTCCCGTAGAAAAGTCAGGTAAAAAACTAAAATTTGAAACATCAACTACTGGATCGTTGGAGTCAAATAAAGTTATATTTGAAACGTCTAAGCCCAGTTGCTGAAATCCAAGAAAAGAACCAAAAGATAATCTCCAATTAGAGCTTAACAATAAGGAATAACTGTAAGAAATATTAATTTTAAAGCTTTTAAAGGCTCCAATATTTTCATTTTGAAGAAATCCACCAAAACTTGAAAATGAAGAAGATTTAACATCTTTTTTGTGTGAAAAAGATGACTGATAACTAAGAAAAGTAGTTTTTGGGGCTCCTTCAAATCCAATCCACTGATTTCTATAGATGATATTTAAACTTTTCTTTCCCAAATGAGCTACTGCAGGGTTTAGATAAAAAGAATTTTCTAGGTAATTTGAATATTGTAAAGTATGTTGTCCTTGATAGCTTAAAGAATAAAAAACAACAACAATAATAAAAGACAGTTTTTTCACCTCAATAAATTTATTGTTCCTTTAAAAATCTCACTATTTATATCAGAGCCATTGTCTAATATATAAAAATAGGTTCCAGACGATAATGGCTTTCCGTTGTTAGTCCCATCCCATTTTTGACTATTGCCGTAACCTACATTTTGATAAACTTGTTGTCCCCATTTATTGTAAATTTCAACCTTACAAAAAGGGTAGTTTTCGATATTTTTAATTGTCCAAAAGTCATTTTTCCCGTCATTATTTGGTGTTATGGTATTATAAAAAACTAAAGGGGGTTCCACATACACTTTAACAATATCTTGATATTCACAACCGCTGGAATCCGTAATGGTGAGTAGTAAGTCAGTAGTGATGTTGGCTGTGAAATATGGGGAATAAGAATTTGCAGTATCCAAAAAAAAGCTTGGATACCAGTGAGGCGAACCATCTCCTGAACCTTGGAGTTGAATTTCAGTACCAGGAAGGACAAAAATGTCTTCACCAGCATCAATATTTGGCTTGGCTCCTATTCCAGAAATCTCAATTTGATAAGAACAGGTTGTTGAAATTGGAACAGAATCAATAGAATTGAACCCATCTATTAAAATATAATAGTCTTTGTCAGGCAATAGGTTTGGTAATGTTAAGTATAAGGAAGTATTTAACGTATAACAATAGTCTATTATTTCAAAAGTTTCTATATGTAAATTCAAATCTGCATAGATAAAAACAACCTCAATGCTATTTTGAAATATGAAATTAGAATCTCCTGAACATGTTATTTGGTTAATTAAAAGATCCACGGGACCTCCATTACTATTAGTAGAGAATTTATACCAAGAAGAATTATCAAGATTAATACAGTTGACTAATGAATCAAAATGATAATTACTTACAGAATGTATGGAATTGGAAAAGTTGTTGTTTGAAGATAAAGGTTGCTTATAACAAATGTGATGTGCATTTTCGAAGAAATTATTAGATCCCAACTGACAAAATATAATATTATTACCAAAAAAAATGGGGGAAAATAGTATCAAGAATTTTCTAAACATCAGCAATATATATAATTAGCCTTTTAAAAAAATAATAAAACATTAAATCATGCTATGTATTAATTTGGCACGATATATGTAAATTTACTAACATATGATGAAAAACATATTTTTATATATAATAGTTTTTATAACCAATATTTCAGTAGCTCAATATGTTAATTACACTAATGATAGTGGGTGGGATTTAGGGTTTAATTTAGGTGGGAGCTGGCAAATATTAGAAAAATATACAAATAGTTATGATACTGCATATAGTACACCATTTGCTGGTTACACAAGAGGATTTACTTTTGGGAAATCTATTTATGAAAAAGAGGATAAATTTTTCTCTTTTGATTTGAGATTCAGGTATTTGAAAGGAGAAAATACGGGGTGGGTTCCAATCGCTGACTCATTTGCTGACCCCGACGGGTTTTATTCTTCATTAGCCCCTAGCTTTAATGATGATTCTATCTACTCATACAATAATTACCAAATGAAATTTAACGAATTTACATTTGAAGGTGTATTGACTTTAAATAAATTAAGAGAAAAAACAGGTTGGATAATATATGGTTTTGGTGGAATAGGAATAACACGCTATGATGTTAATAGAGATATTTTAAATGGAACATCTAATAGTGTTTTTGATGATGGGTTCCCATACGATTATAGTAGTTTGACATTTGAATCAGACATTCAAACTGCTATGCAGCTTAAGAACTTAAGTGATGGTCATTTTGAAACTGAAGTTGAAAAAAATAGACTAAGATTTATGCCATCCCTAGGATTTGGAGTTGGGTATCAATTTAATGAAAGATGGTCTATGGGAATTGAGCATAAAATAACTTACGCTTTAAAAAACAATATAAATGCAATTGATAATAATGTATTGAATGATAAGTATTACTATACTGCACTTAAACTTAATTTTGATATTTCTTTTTCTAAACAAACTTCATCACATAATAACCAGTATGTACCTGAAAATCCAGCGCCAATCAATAGTACTCCTTCAATAAATCAAGGCAGCCCGCCTGTTGTTGAAAGGGTAAATCCAAGTAATAATTTTTATACCACTGAATTACCAACAATAAATTTTTCAAATTCTATTTTTAACCTCGAAGATGATTTTTCGGCTGGCGGCAATTATAATTCAACCAACATAGCCAATATATTTAATATAAATGGAGATGCGCAAAAAATCACAAGCAATGAATTTTTTTTAACTGGGGATTATCAAACACAATCTGGAAATGCATTTACATATAACAAAATAGATTTTTCTAAGGACTTTAAACTAAAGTTTGATGCCAACCTTGGAAGTTTTGATAACGCAGGCGCAGATGGGATAGCGATTGTTTTTCATAACGACCCAAGAGGAGTAAATGCATTTGGGCAAAACGGCAAATATATTGGTGCAGGTGGCATCGTTAATGGCATAGTTTTAGAAATTGACACATATTACAATAGCGAAGTCGATGAAACTTCTAGTGATCATACATCGATTTGGAGAACTGAAAATATAAACGATAAAATATCTTCTGATATTAGTTTTTCTAATTTAGAAGATGGGGGCTGGCACACAGTAGAAATCAATTGGAATGTATATACTGAGACATTAACCTATACGCTTGATGGCTTTTATGCTGGCAAAGTTGTTGGAGATCTTTCAAATAAATATTTTGGAGGTTCTAGTTCGGTTTATTACGGATATACTGCCTCAACAGGATATTACTTCAACACACAAAAAATAAGATTTGAGAATAAAGAACTCAATAATATAAGTGAAATTTCAAATAGAGAATATTTACCTAGGTCGGATATTGAATTTTCAGTAAATGGATATCCATCTAAAAATTACAGTTTTAAAAATGATATTCTATATTCTAACATAAATTTATCCCCGGGAAAAAATATTGTTAGAGTCCGAGGAATTAACCAGTTTGGAAGTGATTTTAAAACCACTACTATTTATTATAATGCTCCGTCTTTACAAGAGCCGCCGACTGTAAAAATAACAGTGCCAAATAACTCTCCACATGTTTCTAGCTCTCCATATTCAGCTATTCATGCTTCAATTCTAAATATTAAAGATAGAAGTCAAATAACATTTAAAATAAATGGAGAAAGAATTTATAACTTCTCTTTCAATGGTGAATACTTTAGCGCTAATAACATTCCATTAAATAACGGCAACAATATATTTCAAATTTCTGCTTCCAATAATTACGGTTACAGTAGTGATGAGACTATTATTTTTTATACTTCTTCCCTCCCCAAGCCAATGGTAGATATTACAACTCCTTATACTAACCCTTACAATTCGCTTAACTCAACTACAAACCTTAGGGCTACTATTTTAAATGTAGAAAATAAATACAATATTGAATTTTATATCAACGGGAAAAGATCTTATGAATTTGATTTTTCAGCAACACAATTTGAAGCAAAATCAATAAGCTTATTTCCAGGCAAAAATACAATACGAATTGTTGGGAAAAATAGCGTAGGATTAGCAGAGGACAATGTAACCATAATCTTCAATAATTCTTTACTGCCAAAACCATTAGTAAATATAACTAGTCCGGACAAAAACCCCTACGTTTCAAATAATAACAAAACCAATATATATGCTGATATTTTTAACGTATTAAACAGTGGTGATATTTTATTTTATGTCAATAATATTAAAACCACAAACTTTTCATTTTCTAAAAATAAATTTGAAGCAGTTGGAGTATTACTTAAAACAGGAAAGAATTATATAAAAATTGTTGGGGCCAATAACCAAGGCTCTAGTTTTGATGAAACTATTATTATTTATAAACCCCCAACATTTCCTGTTCCTATAGTGAGATTTACTAGCCCAAGCAAAAGCCCTTCAGAGGCTCTATCTAGGTTTATAAAAGTTGATGCCAATATATTGAACGTTGTAGGTAAAAACAACATCACATTTTCTGTAAATGGTCGTTTATTAAGGAATTTTAATTTTACTGGAAACACATTTACTGCATCTAACGTAGCATTAATAAAGGGAGAAAATAAAATAATAATTAAAGGACAAAATAATCAAGGAAGTGCTACTGACGAGATTCTTGTTATATACAACCCGAGTGAGATTGTAAAACCAGTAATCGTGCCTTCTGTAAGTGCTAAACCTGTAGTAAATATAACCAAGCCAAATGTAAATCCATACAGAACCTCTTCACTTTATACAAATATTTCGGCTACTATACTAAATGTAAAACATAAGAGTAATGTATCATTTATTGTCAATGGTGCCCAATTAAATAGCTTCCAATTTTTAGGAAATAGCTTTCAAGCGAATAATGTGATGCTTAAAGAAGGAAAAAATAGAGTTATCGTTAGAGGCGAAAATTCTCTAGGAGTTGGTACTGATGAAACAATTATAGAATATGTGAGAAAAGCAAACCCCAACAAACCCCCTAAAATTGTAGTTTCATACCCAACTAGTCCAAGATTTAATACCAATAATAAAATGATTTTGATAAGTGGACAAATTCAAAACGTTGAGAATTCTAACAACGTAAGTGTGACTATGAACGGAAATACTGTAAAAAACTTTTTATTTGATACTTATTTTGATGATTTTCAATGTGAACTCCAATTACAAAATGGAATAAACGTTTTCAACATCAAAGCATTTAATAATGATGGAAAAGATGAGAGTGTAGTCTCAATAGAATATGCACCAATTGAATGTAAAAATCCTATTATCCATTTAAAAAGTCCCAATAGCAATAGTGTAACAGCTAGTAGTTCTAGAGGGTATATAAGTGCAGTAATTAATAATACACAAAATGTAATATTTAAAATTGATGGTGTAGCTTCTCAAGGATTTAATTTTAATGTGAATAATGGTGTGTTTTCTTCAATGATAAATTTATCTCCAGGAACTCATGACTATGAGATTAGTGCATTTAATACTTGTGGATCTGCAAGTGAAGTTATAAGTTTTACATATGGAAATTTGCCCAATGATGGAACTGATAATAATGAAGAGAAGGAATCAAACGAAGAAACCAAAGAAGAGCAAACAAGTGCAAAAGATGAAGACGAAAAAGATGAAGAAAATGAAAAGAACATAAAAGAAGAAAAAATGCTTTTGGAACTAAAACAAAAAAAAGCAATCGTTGAAGCACAAAGAAGAAAACAACAGCAGCAACAACAAGCTGCTGAAGCACAAAGAAGAAAACAACAGCAACAACAAGCTGCTGAAGCACAAAGAAGAAAACAACAGCAAATACAACAAGCAGCAGAAGCGCAAAAAAGAAAACAACAGCAAGAACAACAAGCTGCTGA